>ENA-ORBV01000778-ORBV01000778.1-microbial-mat-metagenome-genome-assembly--contig:-NODE-778-length-72780-cov-12.485152_pt1 | contig 72780 bp, 52 predicted proteins | sample MGYA00237777_ERZ505514 | MGnify/ENA primary metagenome ERZ505514 (study PRJEB26160, sample SAMN06269048) | microbial mat metagenome | isolation source: Oligotrophic lake microbial mat | place...
TAATGATACGGCGACCACCGAGATCTACACCTCTCTATTCGTCGGCAGCGTCAGATGTGTATAAGAGACAGGCAACTATCAGTACCCAGACACCTCCGTACTTCATCCTGCAAAGGTAAGGAGTACAGGACACCGATAACGGGGTGCTGGATTGTTAAAAGCCTGGTTAGGGCAGGCCCTTCTAAACCATTCAGGGTTTTCTGTAAAAGTTGCAATACTTTAAAGACAGGATGCATCGAATGGAAGATCAAAACAGCGTATTTTCTGTGTCCGTGCACGCACGTATTTCTTTATACTGCCAACACATCGTATATTTAACTTAATAATTATAAAGATATGAAAACCTATCCAGTGCACATCACATCCATTAGAAACATTACGCACGATGTCTTGGAAATTGTAACGGATAAACCAGCGCAGTTTTCCTTCATTCCAGGTCAGGCTACGACAGTGTCCATCGGCAAGGAATCGGGTAAGGAAGATAAAAGTCCCTTTACTCTAACCAGCCTGCCCGGGAATGAATTCCTGGAGTTTACGATTAAAACGTATCCAGAGCGTGATGGATTGACCGACGATTTACTGGACCTGAAAAAAGGAGATGAATTAATTTTGCACGACGTTTTCGGGGCCATTACGTACAAGGGAGAAGGGGTATTTATTGCAGGTGGGGCAGGGGTCACCCCTTTCATTTCTATCTTTCGACAATTAAAGGAAACAGCAGGCGTTGGCAATAACAAACTTATTTTCGCCAATAAAAAGGAGGAGGACATTATCAACAAGAAAGAGTTCAGTCAATTGTTGGGCGATAACTTTATCAATATTTTATCCGAAGAAGCTACTAACGGATATGCCCATGGAGAAATTACTGAAGAATTTTTGAAAAAACATCTCGATGCTTCCATAAACCATATTTACATCTGTGGTCCCCCCCCAATGGTCAGCCATGTCATTAAACAGCTGGCCCACATGGGCGTCAAAAGACAAGCGATCATCATTGAAGAAATGCCTTAATTGGAACCTATGAGAATTGAAGGAAAAAATTTGCAGATTGAGGTGAACGGTCTAGTGGTGAACTACACCGACCTGGGGCCAGACAATGCCCATGTGTTGCTGTTTGTCCATGGTTTCCCTTTTAGCGCGTCAATGTGGCAAGGCCAACTGGATGCTTTTCAGGAGGAGTACCGGGTCATCGCCTATGACGTACGAGGCCACGGCCAGTCAGAGGCGGGCAAGGAACCTTTTTCCATACAACTGTTTGCGAGCGACTTGCTTGGCTTCATGGACGCCTTAAAGATTGACAATGTGGCCCTCTGTGGTTTGTCCATGGGTGGGTACATCGCGTTGAACACTATAAATGTTGTTCCGAATCGATTTGATGCATTGGTGCTTTGCGATACTGCTTGCAGCGCCGATTCCCCCGAAGGACGGGAAAAGCGAATGAAGACCGTCGAGGACCTCGGGAAAAATGGCATTGAGCCCTATGCCGAGGCAAGCCTGGCAAAACTTTTCGCTCCGGATTCTTTAAAGAACAAAGCAGCATTAGTTGCCAACATAAAGAAAACTATTCTGGCAACTCCCTTAAAAACTCTGACCAAAACGCTACACGCCCTGGCCGATCGCCGTGACACGTGTGACACTCTTTTTAGCATCAAGGTTCCCGTGCTAATACTGGTGGGCAAGGAAGACGGAATAACGCCGCCAGAAGTCGCGGATAAAATGCGGGATAGTATCCCAGGCTCCGAACTTCAGGTTATTCCACAGGCTGGACACTTGAGCAATTTAGAGAACCCAGAGGTCTTTGATGCTCATTTGCGTTCGTTTCTGATGGGGGTCTACCCAAGATCGATTTGAGGTAAGCTTAAGCGTGACTATTAGGCAATACGTTTCCCTGCATTTTCGAGATGCCCTCTTGATTTGCCCGTCGTTTTGCCCGTCGTTTTGCCCGTCGTTTTGCCCATCGTTTTGCCCGTCGTTTTGCCCGTCGTTTTGCCACGACTGCAAACGAAAAAGCCCCCTTCCGGGGGCTTTTTGGGGAGGTCGGTGGCGGAGTCGAACCGCCGTACGAGGTTTTGCAGACCTCTGCCTGACCACTCGGCCAACCGACCATGACAAAGCTAAACCGCTTAAATACCCCTTAAAAGAGGCAGCAAATGGAGGACAAACTTAAGCAATTTCCCGTCGAACCACCACCAATTGCGGCGGCATTCTTTAGGCTTTATACGGGATTTTCAGTGTCCAGTTCCACATAAGTGCGGGCCACCTCGCCCTTAATTGGCGGATTTAGCTTGGTGATGCGCACTTTGCAATAGGTAATCTTCGGAAAACGCGCCCGAATGGACCGGTAGAGCTGCAGCGCCACATGCTCAATCAGGTAGGAACTGCCCTGCATGACGTCGCGGGTAAGTTCCCAGATCACTTCGTAATTGACGGTTGCAGAAAGGTCGTCCGTTTCGGCGGCCAACTGGAAGTCTGTGTCCACGTAGACATCGGCTTCAAAATGATTGCCAACCCGCCTTTCATCGTGGTAGTAACCGTGGTGAGCGTAGAACTTCATTCCCTCAATGGCAATCCTTCCCATGTGAATTTATCTGTAGGTGTCACGGCTGACCGGCCGTCCCACCAAAGTTGCAGTTTTTCGGTAAAAGGCCCGTCAGCGCAAGGAATTGCGTAACTTTGCTGAGCAAAAACAGCCCCCTCTTGCATCCTAAATCCACCCTCCAGGCCGGGCATCAGGCCGCCAAAACGGACCTTTTCCAAGGCGTTGACTATTACCAGATTGACGAACTCCTTACCACGGAGCACAAGTTGGTCCGGGATGCCACGCGGGATTTCGTGAAGCGCGAGGTATCGCCCATCATCGAAGATTATGCGCAGCGTGCTGCCTTCCCGCGCCAACTTATCAAGGGTTTGGGCCAAATCGGTGCGTTCGGCCCGCAAATTCCTTCCGAATATGGGGGTGGGGGCCTGGACCAGATCGCCTACGGCCTCATTATGCAGGAATTGGAGCGCGGCGACAGCGGCATTCGCTCTACCGCATCGGTGCAGGGCTCGCTGGTCATGTATCCTATTTATGCCTATGGTTCAGAGGCCCAAAGGCACCGCTACCTGCCCAAATTGGCTACTGGCGAGTGGATGGGGTGTTTTGGGTTGACGGAGCCCGACCACGGATCCGACCCGGCGGGTATGACCACTAATTTCACAGACGCCGGTGACCATGTGCTCTTGAACGGGGCCAAAATGTGGATCTCCAACGCTCCGTTTGCCGACATCGCCGTGGTTTGGGCAAAAAACCCCGAAGGAAGAATCCAGGGCTTGATCGTGGAGCGCGGTATGGAGGGTTTCCAAACCCCTGAAACGCATGGAAAATGGTCGCTGCGTGCTTCTGCTACGGGCGAATTGGTGTTCGACAACGTGCGGGTTCCCAAAGAAAACATCCTGCCGGGCGTCTCGGGGCTGCGGGGTCCGCTGTCCTGCCTCAGCTCGGCTCGCTACGGCATCGCCTGGGGCGCTATAGGCGCCGCCATGGATTGCTACGACACCGCCCTTCGCTATGCGCTGGAGCGGCAGCAGTTCGGCAAACCTATTGCCGGGTTCCAGCTCCAACAGAAGAAACTGGCTGAGTTCGTCACCGAAATTACGAAGGCCCAGCTCCTGGTCTGGCGACTTGGCGTTTTGAAGAATGAAGACCGCGCCACTCCAGCGCAGATTTCGATGGCTAAGCGCAACAACGTGGACATGGCCCTCACTATAGCCCGCGAGAGCCGCCAGATTTTGGGTGGCATGGGCATCTCAGGCGAGTACCCCATCATGCGCCACATGATGAACCTGGAGTCGGTGGTCACCTATGAGGGCACCCACGACATCCACCTGCTCATTACAGGGATGGACATCACCGGTCTGAACGCCTTCCAGTAGGGGTACTGCTAAAAACCCCTGATCCAGCGTTCCGCATAAATTTTAACCTCTTCTTTTCTTTCCAACTTGTTAGCAACCTGTTGATAAGCGCCTATTCCTGTGAATAGGTGGCAGAAAATTGTGCATACCCAGGTTGTTAAGGCGTTTGTAAAAACCGACCTTTTGTGAGCAATTGCGCTCCAGGCAGCCGTTTCTGCCAGTGTATCTTTAACTCCCTTCTCTGATCAGCCCTGCTCTGCCGCGCTGCAGAAAGCTGTGCAACCCGCCAGGAACTGCCTCGAAATCAACCCGCATTTTTGACCCAATCCATGCCCGAATTAACCGACTCTCAAGCCCTTTCCGAAGGCCGAATCAGCGTTCGCAAACCCCGGTCACCGCAAGGGAACCCGCTCGTGTACGGTAAACTTCCCCCGCAGGCCCGGGAATTAGAAGAAGCAGTTCTTGGAGCCATGCTCATTGATCGCGATGCGGTCTCTGAGATTATCGACATCCTCAAGCCGGAGAGTTTTTACCTGGACGCCCACCAAACGGTGTACCGCGCTATCATGGGGCTGTTTGAGCGAAGCGAGCCCGTGGATATTCTGACTGTGACCGAAGCGCTGCGCAAAAGTGGCGAATTGGAAATGGCTGGTGGCGCCTATTTCATCGCCGAGCTGTCCAACAAAGTCACCTCTGCGGCCAACGTGGAGCACCACGCCCGCATCGTCTCGCAAAAGCACATTCAGCGCGAGCTTATCAGCATTTCCACCACCATCATCAAAGATGCTTACGAGGACACCACCGACGTCCTTGAATTGCTGGATCGCTCGGAGCAGGCACTGTTTGGTGTTGCCGAGCAGAACCTTCGGCGCTCTTATGATGACATGAAGTCGCTGATTTCTAAGGCCATCAAAGAAATTGACGAAGTCAGGCAACACGAAGACAGCCTGACGGGCGTTGCATCAGGCTTTATGAACCTGGACCGCCTGACCAGCGGGTGGCAGAAATCTGACCTCATTGTCATTGCCGCCCGTCCTGGTATGGGTAAAACGGCCTTCACGCTCGCCCTGGGGCGCAACGCCGCCGTTGATTTCAAAAAGCCGGTCGCGCTGTTCTCTTTAGAAATGTCGTCGGTTCAATTGGTCAAGCGCCTTATCTCAATGGAGACCGAGCTTACTGGCGACAAAATTCGCAAGGGCAACCTGGCCGATCACGAGTGGATCCAGTTGACCCAAATGACTGGCAACCTGGCTAATGCGCCTATTTTTATTGACGATACACCAGCGCTCAACATTTTTGAGCTGCGAGCAAAATGCCGCCGCCTCAAGCAAAAGCACGACATCCAACTCATCGTCATCGACTACCTGCAGTTGATGAGCGGCACCCCCAACGGCAAACAGGGCAACCGCGAACAGGAAATTTCCAACATTTCGCGCTCGCTAAAATCCATCGCCAAGGAGTTGCACGTGCCGGTCATCGCGCTGTCGCAATTAAGCCGTGCGGTCGAAACGCGCGGTGGCGTCAAGCGGCCTATGTTGTCCGACTTGCGCGAATCGGGCGCTATTGAGCAGGATGCCGATATGGTCATTTTCCTCTACCGCCCCGAGTATTATGGCCTCACCACTGACGAGCAGAGCGGTCCGTTACCTCCAGGCTATGCCGAGGTCATCATTGCTAAACACCGCAACGGGGCTTTAGAAACTGTGCCGGTTCGCTTTATTGATAAGTTTGCCAAGTTCACAGACCTGGATGCCGCAGAATACAGTGGGTACCGGCCCAAAGTCGCTGCTCCTCCTTCGAATTCAGGTAACGCTCATTCCGGTTCGGGAGGAGGCCGCTTTTCGCCCCTGAGCGATCACGTGTCCAATGGCGATTCAGGCGTCATTAAGCGCTCGTCTAAAATGGATGAGTTTGAAGAGGATTTTAGCGACGATATAGGGGATGTTCCGTTCTAAAGGGTACTCCTAAAAACCTTCCATTAAGTCGGCAAACTCCAACAGATTCGCGAATTCCACTGCGCCAAATCCTACTTGGGCGCGCTGCGGATCAGCACCAGCGCAATAATCAGAAACACAAGGTTTGGTATGTTTGTGCCAATGATTGGATCCAGATTGCCCTTGATGGAAAAGGTGCTGGATATCTGTAAAAAGACAATGTACAAGGCGCTTAATCCTACGCCCATGGCCAAGTGCAAGCCCATGCCGCCGCGCACTTTGCGCGAAGCTACCGTGGCCCCAATGATGGTCAGAATCACAATGGAAATGGCACTGGCAGTGCGCCGCTGCGATTCTACTTCGTATTCCTCCAGGCTGCCCGAGCCCTGAGCCTTTTCGCGCTGGAGAAATTCCTGCAGTTCCAGGTAGTTGTAACTTTCCTTGTACCAGGCATCCACTTCAAAATCATCCGGAGTCAAGCCCGCCAGGAGTGTATCCATTTCTTTGCCCTGTCGCAGTTTTTCGTTCAGGCCGTCAATCTGCCAGTGGGTAAAATCCATCAGCCGCCAGGAGCCGTCTTCGGGTTGCCAGATAATCCGGTTGGCATTGAGTTTGTAAATCATCTCGCGACCCTCTTTGCCTTCGCGAAATTTCTCCATAGTAAATGTTACGCCTTCATTTTTCTGGTACTTAAAACGGTCCAGCGAAATGAACGTGTTCCGGTCCAGTCGCATGTGGATGTTGTCCCCGTACCAGCGGTGGCCTTTGAAATAAATGGATTCAAAGTCCAGCCGAACTTTGTTGGCTTGCGGCACCAGAAAATGGTTGGCATAACCCATGCCCAACGCCAGTAATACTCCGGTAAACAGGTAAGGCCGGAGGAAACGCCGAAAACTGACCCCGCTCCCGAGAATGGCCACAATTTCGGTATTGTACGCCATCCGGGAGGTAAAAAATATTACAGATATAAATATTAAAAGTGGCGCTAATATAGCTCCAATGTAGGGAATGAAGGGCAGGTAGTAGTTCCGAATCAGCTCACCGCCGGTAGCCGTGAATTTGTCATCCAGCAGGTCATCCATTTTCTCGGACACATCAATGACCATAGAGATGGCAATGATGACCCAAAAGACGAAGAAGAAATGCACCAGGAATTTCCGGATGATGTAGCGATCTATCCGGCCCAAAAATGGTGCGCGTTGGCCGTTGTTGATCCTCATAAGCGCTGGTCCAGCGTGCCGAGCAGGGTTGTTTTCCAGGTCGAAAAGCTTCCATCCAGAATGCGGCGGCGGGCCTCTCTCACTAACTCCATGTAGAAAGCCAAATTGTGCAGGGTGCCGATTTGCGACGCGAGCATTTCGCCTGAAATATACAGGTGCCGAAGATAGGCCTTGCTGTGGCGCCGGCTGGTGGGAGCGGTGCTTTCCGGATCAATGGGGCTGTGGTCGTGCTGCCACTTGGCATTGCGCATGTTCAGGATACCCTGGCGCGTGAACAGTTGGGCCGTCCGTCCACTGCGGGTAGGCATGACACAATCGAACATATCGATGCCCAGGTGGATGTTTTCCAGGATGTTCGTCGGAGTGCCCACCCCCATCAGGTAACGCGGTTTGTCGGCCGGGAGAATGCCGCAGACCATTTCGCTCATGCGGTACATTTCGTCGGCCGGTTCGCCTACTGACAAGCCGCCGATGGCGTTGCCGTCCGCACCCAGCGCCGCAATGTACTCCGCTGACGCATGGCGGAGCTCCGGGTAGGTGCCTCCCTGAACAATGGGAAACAGTGCCTGCTGATGCCCGTAAAGCGGTTCGGTTTCTGCCATCCGCGTCCGACAGCGCTCCAACCAGCGGTGGGTCAAGTGCATGGAGCGCTCCACGTACTCTTTTTCAGCCGGCCAGGGCGGGCATTCATCAAAGGCCATAATGATGTCCGCGCCGATGACGCGCTGAATGTCCACCACCCGCTCCGGGCTGAACAGGTGCTTAGAGCCGTCAATATGCGATTGGAACGAGGCCCCTTGCTCCGTAATTTTTCTGCGCGCGGCAAGCGAGAACACCTGGTAGCCGCCGGAATCGGTCAGGATAGGCCGTTCCCAGGACTCGAAACGGTGCAGTCCGCCAGCGCCCTGCAACACCTCCAGTCCGGGGCGCAGGTAGAGGTGGTAGGTATTGCCCAGAATGATGCCGGCGTTGACTACGTTCTCCAATTCCTGAAAATGCACGGCCTTTACAGTGCCTGCTGTGCCCACAGGCATGAACGTCGGCGTTTCGATAGCCCCGTGGTCCGTGTGCAGCAAGCCCGCACGCGCGCCTGTTGCAGGATCAGTCTTGAGCAATTCAAATAGCATGGGCAGGGAGGCGTGGTTGCGTTAACGGGTGAATTAGGAAATTCAGGCCGTTGAGGGACTTGCGGGTACTGGTCATCGGGTCTTACCTTGGCCCTCGTGAATGCCGGGCTAATCCTGCTGGTTCTTTTTGCGGGGTTTGCCGCGGTTCAGGGGGCTGTGTACTTCCTGGTCTTCGCCAGGGTCTTGTTTTACAAGGACCGCAGTTTCCACGAACCTGCAGCGACGCCCGAGCGAGTAACGGTGCTGGTTTGCGCCCGAAACGAAGCCCCGAATTTACGCAATAATCTGCCCAGCCTGTTGGCGCAGGAATACCCGGACTGGGAGTTGATCGCAGTGGACGACGGCTCTTCAGACGGCAGCGCAGCCTGGCTGGACCAACAAGCCCTGCTGCATCCCCGGCTTCGGGTGCTGCACGTCACGGCTGCCGAAAAGCCGGGACCGGGCAAAAAAGGCGCACTGTCCCTGGGTATCGCACAAGCCACTGGAGCTATCCTGTTGCTCACGGATGCGGACTGCCGCCCTTCGAGTCCGCACTGGATCAGCCACATGGCAGGCGCGTTTCAGGCAACCCCACCCAGGCAGGAGTCCGGCAGTAACCCGGAGCATTCTGGTCAACCCACCGATTTTGTGCTGGGCTATGGCGCTTACGCCCAACGACCGGGCTGGCTGAACCAGGTGGTTCAGTTCGAAACGCTTCATATCCTCCTGCAATATGCCGGCTGGACCCTGGCAGGCATGCCCTACATGGGCGTGGGCCGAAACCTGGCCTACCGAAAAGCCGTATACGATGAAGGTGGCGGCTTCAATGCCCATCAACAATGGCCCTCCGGCGACGACGACCTTTTTGTCAACGCCCACGCTAAAAAAGGCCGCGTCGCGTTGTGTTTACACCCGCAAGCCTGGACCGAATCGGAGGCCCCGGCCACTTGGTCTGCCTGGGTTACGCAAAAGTCCAGACATTTATCCACAGGGGTGTTCTACCGTCCACTACACCAGGTCATCCTGGGCTCCTACGCCTTGTCACATTTTGGCCTGTATGCGACAATTTTCGCCAGCAGTGCAGTTTGTGGGCTAATACCATCGATTTTATTGGTTTTTTTGCTGCGTCTGCTGGTTCTCCATGGCTTGTTCTGGCACCTGGGTAAGCGCTTTAATCGCCCCCTTCTATGGCACTTTTCCACAATATTTGATTTCTGGACCGTGGCCTATTACGCTAGATTCGTCGGGAGCACACTCTCCCCTAAACCCCCGCTATGGCGATGAACAGCAAGGCAACCGCAGTTATGGAGGAAGCCCCCAATCCCGAGCCCGTGGAACAACTTTCCACCGCAGTCAAAATCAACGAGAATTTGTCGCCCCGCGCCCGCGAGGATTACGAACTCGTTTGCCGCGCAATAGACGGTGACCAGCGCGCCTACGCCCGTCTGATGGATCGCTACAAAGATTCCATCTATTACATGGTGTTGAAAATGGTGCACAACCGCGATGACGCCGACGATTTAACCGTCGAAGCCTTCGGCAAGGCCTTTTCCAACATCCACAAGTACAGCCCGGAATTTGCCTTCAGCACCTGGTTGTTCAAAATTGCCATCAACAATTGCATTGACTTCATCCGCAAAAAGCGCTTGGAGACCTTGTCCATTGACGATGACACCAAAGAAGAGAACACCAACTCATTCTCCGAGTCCATCCGCGCCACCACGCTGGATCCGGAAGAGCGCTACATCAAGCAGCAGCGCGCAAAACTCATGCGCGACGTCACGGAGAAAATCAATCCGAAATACCGCCAATTAATCGAGCTGCGCTTCTTTAAGGAGTACTCCTACGACGAAATTGCCACGGAGCTGGATTTGCCTTTGGGCACCGTCAAAGCCCAGTTGTTCCGGGCCAAAGAGCTCTTGTACAACATCTTGAAGGGCACCCGCTCCAACTACTGATATTCAGGGTTGTATCAGCTTTACTTTCGGGGGAAGGGCGGACGCTCTTCCCCCGTTTTTTTAGCAAAGCCCCCACTAACCTCAGGCCGCCGGTAAATAAATTAAGTATTTGTCCAGGAAGAAGGGCTCTCGGTAATAGTCGGTGAGCGAAAACTGGTAAACCGGTTGGCGAATCTGCTCGAGCTCCCCGACCAGCGAGCCGCCTTTAAGCGCGATGAGCCCGTTGGGGAAATCGTTGGCAGAATCTGAGCGAATCAGCGGGGCAGTCCAGCGGTAAAGCGTGGTCAAATCGGCCACCGCGCGGCTGATGGCAAAGTCAAAGCGCTCCCGAAGCATCTCGGCGTGAATGCGCCTCGTGCTGACATTCTTAAGCGCCAGCGTTCGGTAAATCACATCTACCGCCTGAATCTTTTTCTCGATCACGTCCACCAGCAAAAACTCCACATCCGGAAAAAAAATCGCCAGCGGGATGCCGGGAAACCCACCGCCTGTGCCGACATCCAGCACGCGCGTGCCCGGGGCAAAGCGCATAAACCGCGCAATCGCCAGCGAATGCAGCACGTGGTGAATGAACAAATTGTCGGTATCCTGCCGCGAAACCAGGTTAATCCGCTCGTTCCAGTACCGAAATAAATAATCCAGATGCTGGTATTGATGCATCTGCTTGCTGGAAAGCTCCGGGAAGTATCCCCGGATGATTTCGAGTTGCTTCGTTGGATTTGTACCAGCCATGAACGGACAATTTAAGAAATCCGGCCCATAGACCGGCTTAAGGTGCAACGTCATTCTTTTGCGCAAATTATCCACCGTCTCCCTCTTTTTTCTGCGTTTTGGGGGGCGGGCGAAGGGCTATGGTCAGTTTTGCGGCTGTGGATGCGATGCAAGACCTATTATTCCTTCGGCTAAGCCTGGAGACTTCTGTGCCACCCCGGCTGGCGGTGGATTTGTTGCAGCGTTTTGGCCCCGACTGGAGCCGGGCGGGGGTGGGGGCGCTCATCGAAGCCGGGATCCCGGCACCCGCAGCAGCGCGTTTGGCGGATGCTTCGGGCTGGAACCAGGCTGAAATGCTCCTGAAACGATGCCGGGAGCGGGACATAGGCTGGATGACGCTCGAAGACCCGCGCTATCCCAAAGCGCTGGCCCGCTGCGAAGATCCGCCGGTCGTGCTCTTTTGGAGAGGGCAGCAACCCGTGGTGCCGCCCAAAACGGTGGCCATCGTAGGCACGCGCAAATCCACGCCTTACGGCCGGAGAATGACCCGCAGTATTGTGCAGGATTTGGTGGGGCTTAATCCTTTGATTGTCAGCGGCATGGCGCTGGGCATTGACATCGCGGCGCACACAGCCGCCCTGGATGCTGGCTTGGTGACCTGGGGCATTTTCGCCCACGGCCTGGACCGCATTTACCCCGGATGCCACAAACCAGAGGCGCTGCGGATTTTGGAAGCAGGGGGCAGTTTGTTAGCTGAATTCCCGCCGGGAGTGCCTTCGCGCGCCTACCACTTTCCGCGCCGCAACCGGATCGTGGCAGGGCTGGCCGACGCGGTTTTAGTGGTGGAGAGCGGGCTCGAAGGGGGTTCGCTCATCACGGCTGGGTTGGCGCTTTCTTACCACCGGGATGTCTTTGCCTTGCCTGGTCCTGCTGATCGCGCGGAGTCGTCTGGTTGTCATTTCCTGATCCGGGAGAACAGTGCGGCCTTAATCAGCTCGGGTCGGGATCTGGCCGAATCCATGGATTGGGTGCCCCGTCGCAACCGGCGCGAACAAGCGGAGCTCTTCGGACCCTCGATGCTGTTGGCTGCCTTAGAAAGCCAATTGCCCAAAAGTTTGGAAGACCTGCGCGAGTTGCTGATTTGGTTGGCAAGAGAAGGTCCTCAACACCACGAAACTATTGCCACAAAAACTTTGTGGTCGCCCCAGTTCCTTGCATCGAGGTTGTTGGAAGCGGAGTTGCGCGGTTGGTTGTTTGTTCGTGCTGGCGGTTACGTCGAAGCGATGCTTCCTTCTGAAAACCGGCGCTAACCAACGTTTATTGAAACCAGGCCAAAAAGATGTCCACATGCCAGGTCAGTTCTTTTGGTTGATAACCTCCTGATTGTTAATTGTTATTGCAAAACAAATTACCATTTCTGTATAAGGGCCTTTTTGTCGACCTTTAAGGTCCATTTCACCAGTGCCCTATCCAGGTTTTGGCCAGGATTTTTTCTGGTTATTCGGCTTTAATGGCCGGTTAAGCGGTTGGGGTAGTACCGGTGAAATGCGAAAGGTGTTTTACTGATAACCTACTCGCTTTCAGGATTTTTGTCTGTATTGTCTAAAGTATTCGTACCCAATTTTGAGCGGTTTCCCATTGTTTTTTCACCGATTCTTTGCCCAGCAGAATTGCAGTGGGTTCTTCTTGCTGTTTCTCCTGCTGGGTGTTTCCAACACGCAGGCCCAGTTTTTTACCGAAGCTGCGGCGCTGCATGGCATTAACCTTGATGGAGTTAAAGACGGCGGCTTTGCCTTTGAGGATATCAACGCTGATGGCTGGCTGGACCTGGTCGTCAATACCGACCAGGATGATGTTACCCACCGTACCCGCTTGTACATTTCGTCCGGTCCTCCTTCCTGGACCTTTACTGATGTAACCGCTACCCAATGCCGGGGTTGCCAAGAAACGGCTATAGCCGATGGTGCTCCGGAGCGCTGTGTCGTTTTTGCAGATTTTAACGGAGATGGTTTTCCGGATTTTGTGCGGAATTCCGCTCGTCGGTTAGAAGTTTTCCTGAACAAAGGACCCGCTCCGGCCGATGGCGATGTCCCCTTTTCTTTCGGGGATGCCCTGCAAAAGCCCAATTTCAGCCTTTACACAACCAGCATTAATCTGGACAACCCTCAGTTTGGCATCCCCAATGGGATGAACACCGAAGGGGTGGGCGCTTTCGATTACGACAATGATGGCGACCTGGATCTCTTTATTGAGAACCATGACTGGGGGATTGACATCTACCAGAACGTTGGTTTTGCCACGGGCACCTTCGTTCATGTTACTCCCAACAGCGCCTCCCTGGGGCTCCCAATTGTTGCTACTGATGGCGACTACGTAGCCGTTACTGACGTCAACGACGATGGCTTGGTGGACGCGATTGCGCGAAAGCGCGACCAATTGGACCTCTTTTTGAATGTTGGTGGCTCGTTTGTGCCAGTGCCTTCCATCAATGAGCAGGCCAACAACTACAACAAAGGCAGTGTGGCATTCCACGACTTTGACAACGATGGCGACTTTGATCTGTTCTGGACCGAAAACGATTCCAACCGCATTTGGCTGCAAACAGGCCTGAACAGCGGTGTCTTTGCGCCCACGGCCGAACCCTGGGCTTCGGCAGGTTTGACTGATCCTTTTGATGGCGGAGGTACGGCCATAGATGGGCTTGCTTGCGGGGACATCGACAACGATGGGGACATCGACCTTTTTTTGGCCGATGATTCCGGTCCCAGTTACCTGTTCATCAACCAGCTCAGCCAGACCGGGGTAATGAGTTTTGTCCGCGAAAACCGGGGGATCAACGTGCAGGCCGATGCCGAAGGAGCCAACTTCATCGATTTTGATGGCGACGGTGACCTGGACCTTTACATCAACATAAATGATGGTGACAATCAATTATGGGTCAATGATTTACAAGGTTCACCTGTATCGTTAGATTATCTGGTTGTGCGCGCTTTTGAGAACCGGGATGGCGCTTCAGCCTTATTGATAACCGAACGCGACGCTCTGGGAGCAACAATGCAATTGTACGATTGCAACGGCAACACCCTTAGCGGCATTAAAGAAGTAAACGGAGGCTACGGTCATGGGAACCAGGAAAACCGCCTGGTCCACTTTGGTCTTCCGGATGGGCCGGACCTTCCCTACCTGGTGGAGGTCCGTTATGTGTCGCTGGCCGGTTTGCGAACAATTGTTCGTCAACCAGCGGTCCCGTCGTCGCTCGGATCTGGTCAACTGTTGGTGGTGCGGCCACAGGATCCGAGCAGCGGCTGTAACCTTTCCCCCGTTGCCTTGCCTGATTTTGCCAGCGGATGCCCGGGCCAAACGCTGACGGTTTTTCCGTTGGCCAATGACACAAACCCGGACGGCGCTCCGCTTAACCCGGCTTCGTTGACCATCCTGAGCGGACCCTTTTCCGGCTCCGTCTCCTATGATCCTTTGACCGGGGAATTGCTTTATGTACCCACAGACGGCAGTGTTTTAGCAGACAGCCTGCTTTACCAGATCTGCGATGCGGAAGGCGCTTGTGCGAATGCGCAGGTGAGTTTCCAATTTGATGGAAGCCTGGACGTCAATGCGCTGCTTCAACAACCTTTTTGCCCCGGCTTTGAAGACGGTGCCATCGCCTTGAGCACGAGTGGCGGAACACCGCCTTACACCTACCAGTGGAACACTGGCGATACCGCTTCGACCATTCTGGGTTTGGGAGCTGGCATTTATACGGTGCTTGTAGAGGATGCTTTGGGCTGCAGCCAAACGGTTTCTTATACCCTGACTGATCCTGACTCTTTGCTGTTGACGCTGACGGCAACCGACGCTACTTCGCTGGGCATTTGCGATGGCACAGCTTCGGTTTCGGTAATCGGCGGGGTAGCACCGTATAGTTACCTGTGGTCACCAGGTGGGGAAACGGACAGTGCACTCGTTGGGCTTTGTGCCGGTGCCTACTTTGTCGTGGTAACTGATGCCAAAGGATGCAGTGCCAGCGGTTCGGTGGTGGTCAGCGCTCCTGAATGTGATCTGGTTGTTGCGCTGCTCCCGATGAATCCGGTTTGTGGTGGCCAAGCGAGCGGTGCAGTGAGCAGCTTGGTTAGCGGGGGCACTACCCCTTACACCTACCTCTGGTTGCCTGGCGGTCAGGACAGCGACGCCATTGTCGGCCAATTTGCTGGGACCTATGCCGTGGTGGTGACGGATGCTTTGGGTTGCGTGATTACAGCTTCTGTTGAATTAACAGAACCTGATCCCTTAGAAATCAATGTAGTAAGCACGGGAGTTTCTGGGCCTGGTGCCTCGGATGGAACGGCCTCCGTTGCGGTTATAGGCGGCACGCCTGCCTACACGTATTTGTGGAATACAGGCGCAACAACATCTTCCATAGACGGGCTTGCTCCCGGCGTTTATTCGGTGGTGGTTACGGATGCCGTCGGCTGTTCCGCCATGGGCATGGTTCAAGTGGCCGATGACGGGTGCTCGCTCGAAGTGGTCATTTTGTCGCAACCTATTTCGTGCAATGGGTTATCGGATGGTCAGTTGACGGCCTTGCCGGTCGGCGGCACTGCACCGTTCACTTATGCCTGGAACGATGGTCAGGTGACTGCGGCAGCAATCGGATTGGGTGCGGCCACATACTCCGTTGTGGTAACGGATGCGGTTGGCTGCAGTGCGGTAGCCATGGCCTCTTTAACGGACCCAACTGAATTGGCGTTAAACCTGTCGGGCACAGGTCCGGGCTGTGCCGGAGCCGGGGACGGAAACATTGACTTGAGTGTTAGCGGAGGAACCTCTCCCTACACGTATTTGTGGTCGAATGGGGCCACAACGGAAGACCTAAGCGGGTTGACGTCTGGCACGTATGCTGTGCAGGTAACCGACGCGGCAGGCTGCATCGCCGAAGAGGAGCTGGTCCTTCCGGATGGGTCCCTCCTCAGCCTTACAGCCAGTATCATCAATCCGGAATCCTGCGCTGGCGCAGGCGACGGTTCCGCGCTGTTGGTAGCTTCAGGAGGCGTTGCTCCCTACAGCTATTTTTGGCCGGATTTGGCCTCCGTGTCTCCCTTTCAGAGTGGATTATCACCTGGCACATACACGGTAGAAGCAGAGGATGCCGCAGGCTGTGTGCTTGTATCTTCTATTGAGATAATTGCAGCTAATCCACTGCTGCTTAGCGGATTATTGATTCAGCCCACCTGCGTAACCGACGCCACTGGCTCCATTGACCTGACGGTGTCGGGTGGGCAGTCGCCTTATACGTTTTTGTGGAGCAATGGTTTTGCGGGCGAAGACCCCGGTTCGCTGAGCAGCGGTTTGTACAGCGTGCTGGTGACAGACGCTTCGGGCTGCACGGCTTCGGGTTCGTTTACGCTCAACCCGGTCAGCAGCCTGGCGCTGAATGTGTTAGCGGTGGAGCCCACTTGTGGCGAAGACAACGGCCAGGCCAGCGCTTTTGTAGTGGGCGCGGCTGGCCCGGTGACCTATACCTGGAGCGATGGCCAAACCACCGCGGTAGCGACAGACTTGGCACCGGGCTTTTACACGGTTGAGGTCAGCGACGGGCTTTGTACGGCTTCGGCTTCGGTGGCGCTGGGCAGCAGCGCCGGACCTTCGCTGGTACTTAGTGCTACTGCTGCCGCTTGCGGCGGAACAGACGGCACAGCTTCGGTGGTTGCTTCTGGAGTCGGACCGTTCAGCTACGCCTGGAGCGACGGGCAGACCACGGCCACAGCCATCGGGCTGGCGGCAGGCAATTATAGTGTGTTGGTCACGGACGCCAACGGTTGTGTCAGCCCGGGCAGCGCCACGGTAGAAGAAACGAACACGCTTGCGCTGAGCACGGCGGTTATTCCCCCGACCGCTTGCGGGCTCTCGGACGGACTGGCCAATGCGGTGGCCAGCGGCGGTACGCCACCGTACAGCTATGCCTGGAGCAACGGCGATGCCGGCTCGGTGGCAGATAGCCTGGCGACAGGACTGTACACGGTGGTGGTTACAGATGCGCTGGGTTGTTCGGCTGAAGCCAGCGTAGCGGTGGCAGACGGGTTTGGGTTGTCATTAGCATTGACGGCCACGGGCGCCAACTGCGGGGCCGCGGACGGCTCGGCGCTGGTAGTGGTGGGTGCAGGCTCAGGACCGTACACGTACTTGTGGAGCAATGGGGCCACAACGGCGGGCATCAGCGGTTTGTCGGCGGGTGTTTACACGGTGTTGGTCAGCGACGCGTCGGGCTGCAGCGATGTGGGCACGGTGACGGTTGACGGCTCCACGGGCTTTGTGGCCGTGTTGAGCAGCACGCCGGTCAGTTGCGCAGGCGGCGACGGGAGCATCAGCGCCAGCGTCAGTGGCGGCAGCGAACCGTATACCTACACCTGGAGCACAGGTGCTTCGACCCCCGGCATCAGCGGACTCAGCGCGGGAACCTACACCGTTCAAATCAGCGACAACAGCGGTTGTCAGGTCAGCGATTCGCTTGTGCTGGGCACGGATTGCGCCGGACCTCCGCTGGCCATTAACGACACGGTGGCTACGCATGAAGGAGTGTTTTTGGTCATTGACGTCTTGCAAAACGACATTGACTCTTCGGGCACTCCCGGCCCGCCGATCATCGTTTTGCCGCCTTCAAATGGCAGCGCAGTGGTGTTGCCGGACAGCACGATCGGGTACACACCCAACCCCGGCTTCATCGGCATTGACTCGCTACAATACCAGATTTGCAACGCAGACGGCTGCTCCACCGCCACGGTCATCATCTATGTCGGCATTGGCAACAATCCCCCGGTGGCCATGCCCGATGCCGCGAGCACCGAGCCCGGTGTGCCGGTGCTGATCCCGATTGGCAACAACGATTTTGACCCCGACAGCGACCCGCTGACCTGGACCCTGTATGAAGCGCCGAATCACGGCAGCGTCGGGGTGGGAGACGGTATTGCGCTGTACGTGCCGGATGCAGGCTTTGCCGGCGTCGATACGTTTGTCTACGTTCTTTGTGACCCCGCCGGGCTTTGCGATACGGCGCTCGTGGTGGTTACGGTGGAAGGGCCTGGTGCCGGACTGCCACTTGCTGTGGACGACTTCAGCAGCACCGGGGTTTCCACGCCAGTTGCCGTTGACGTTTTGGCCAATGACCTGGGGGGCTCCAGCCCGCTGGATCCCGGTTCGGTGGTCTTGACCAGCGGTCCCGAGCAGGGCAGCGCTGCAGTAGACCCGGTAACAGGAATTATAACCTACACGCCCGACGCCGGTTTTATTGGGGTGGATTCGTTTCGCTACCAGGTGTGCAACACTGCAGGTTTCTGCGATGAAGCATTGGTCATCGTCACAGTGGGCGAAACGCTTAACCCGCCGGTTGCTGTCAACGACGCCGCAACCACACCGGAAGGAACACCGGTCTGGATTCCGATTTTGGCCAATGACAGCGATCCGGATGGAGACCTGCTGCTCCCACCGGTTATCCTCACGCCACCCCTGAACGGGACCGTGGTTATTCTACCTGACGGCTCCGTGATCTATACCCCCTTCCCCGGATTCTTCGGGCTGGATGTGTTTACCTACCAGATCTGCGATGCTGAAGGGCTGTGTGACGACGCCGTAGTATTTATTACGGTAACGCCGGTCAATGAGCCGCCAATTGCTGTGGATGATTACACGAGCACCGAGCCCGGCGTGCCGGTGATCGTGCCTGTGTTGGGCAACGACAGCGACCCTGATGGCGATCCGCTTACCGTAACGGTCATCGGCGGACCTTTTGGAGGCGGCAGCGTGGTGCTGAACCCCGATGGGACCCTGACTTATTTTCCCGGTCCGGACGGCACTACCGATACCCTGATTTACGTGGCCTGCGACCCATCTGGTGCCTGCGACACAGCACTGGTGATCATCACCGTCGGCAGTACGGACAACCCGCCGGTTGTGGGCAATGACAGCACGTCTACACTGGCCTGTCTGCTGGTGGTGACTGAAGTGCTAATCAACGATGTGGACCCGGACGGCGATAACCTGGAGATTTCCATCACCGCAGCCCCGGCTTTTGGTGTGGCCATTGCTACGGACGATCAGAAGATCGTTTACCTGCCACCGATTGGATTCGTCGGAGTGGTGACCATTGGGTACCAGGCTTGCGATCCGCTGGGCAATTGCACGGAAGGCACTTTGGTCATTCACGTATTGCCGCCTTTCCTGCCACCGGCCGCGTTTGATGACGGGGTGCTCGTCCTTGTGGGCTCAACCGTTGGCGTAGCGGTGCTGGCCAATGATTTCAGCCCGCACGGTCATGCCTTGTTGGGCCCGACTGTTGTCACGCCCCCGGTTTCGGGCAGTGCCACGGTTAACCCAGATGGTAGCATAACCTATGTTCCGGACGAAGGGTTTATCGGCACGGACAGCTTGCAGTACAGCATTTGCGACACCGTTTCCAGTTGCCTGGACGATCTGCGCTGCGATGAGGCCTGGGTGTACTTTGTGGTGTTTGACCTGGAGGACCCCGATGACCCGAATCTGCCACCAGTGGCCGTAGATGACGAAGCGGTAACGCCTGAAGACTCGCCAGTGGTTATCGACATTCTGGCCAACGACTTTGATCCGGACGGCGATCCACTCACGGTAACGTTACTGGATCCACCGGCAAATGGCAGCGCGGTACTCAACGCGGATGGCACGGTGACCTACACCCCCAACAGCGGTTTTGAAGGTTGCGACACTTTCTCTTATTTCATCTGCGATCCGGGCGGGCTTTGCGATACCGCCATCGTCGTGGTGTGCATTGAGCCGGGCTTTTTCATCCCGGATGTTATAACACCCAACGGCGATGGATCCAACGACTTTTTCGTCATTACAGGGCTTGAAAGCTACCCGAACAACGGCCTGACGGTGTACAACCGATGGGGCGATGAAGTGTATGCCGCACAGCCTTACCAGAATGATTGGCAGGGGACTTACAAGGACCGTGGCAACCTGCCGGACGGCACCTACTATTTTGTTTTCCAACCCGGCGATGGCAGCAAACCAGTCGCGGGCTACCTCGCTATATTTAGATGAAAACGCGGCCTATGAACCCTACCCTGCACCAAACAAGGTTGTCTTCCTTGGGGATGTTGCTGCTTGTGGTGCTGGCCGGAAGTTCCGTCCGCCTTAGCGGGCAGCAGGACTACCACTTCACCCAGTTTAACTTTAACAAACTGGCGCTCAATCCGGCTTACGCCGGGAGCAGAGAAGTATTCAGTGCCACCGCGCTCTACCGCCACCAGTGGACGGGTTTTATCGGGGCACCGCGCACCGTATCGCTGGCTGTTCACAGCCCGGTGGCCAACGAGCGCCTGGCGCTGGGAGCGCTGTTTTTCTCTGATCGGCTGGGAGTGAGCTCGCAAACAGCACTGTACATGGATGTCGGGTATCGCCTGCCAATCAGCGACAACAGCAAGTTATCAGTAGCGCTACAAGCCGGTTTCATCAACTACCAGAATTCCGTGACCGAACTCAATCCGCAAGATCCGGATGACGTGCTGTTGCAAGCCGACCTGAGTGCTTTGTTCCCGAACATAGGTTTTGGTGTGTATTGGAATTCCGAGCGGAGTTTCGCCGGGGTATCCATGCCTCATACGGTCCAAAACGACCTGACCAGGCTGGGCGACTTCGATGACAATGCCACGGCGTTCCTCTATCGCCATTTGTACATCATGGGAGGCCACGTCTTTGACTTGTCCGAGAACGCGAAAGTTCGCCCCAGCGTGCTGCTTAAATGGGTAGGGGGCGATGGTATTGCCGTACCCTTTGATGCCGATTTCAACTTGAGTTTCTTGCTGCTGGACAAACTTTGGCTCGGCGGCGGCTACCGCGTAGGCGATTCCTTTGACCTGATGGCCGAATTCCAGATCACCGACCAGTTGATGGCGGGTTACTCCTACGATTTTACCCTGACGGACCTGCGCCTGCAGGAAACCGGGTCGCACGAAATCATGGTTCGCTACGAACTTCGTTTCAACAAAGATGCCTGGGTTAGCCCTCGCTACATCCGTTATTTCTAACCGATCATGCCCCTTCGTTTCACCCTTTTCCGCGCCTTATTTCTTTTTCTGCTCGCCTTTTTGGCCGCGGGGCAAGGGCTTCATGCGCAGTCGGCAAAGGTGCAAAGCGCCCATAAGCTTTATGAAACCCTGGCGTTTCACGAAGCCATAGCGGCTTACGAAGAAGCGCTGCAAAAGGACGACGATCTGCTGGCGAGCATTCGGCTGGCAGACTGTTACCGGCTCACCAGTCAGTCGGCCGGGGCAGAGCGCTGGTATGGCAAAGTAGTGGGAACCGGCATGGCGGAGCCGATTCACCAACTTTATTACGCACAGGCCTTGCTCAGGAATGGAAAAATTCCCGAGGCACGGGTGCAATTTCAAGCCTTTTCGGAGCGCCAGCCCGGCGATACCAGGGGAGGCTTCGGGGTCGATGCTTGCGATCGCTGGGAGGTACTTTCTACCGGAGGAATTCCCTGCCGGATTCAGAACCTCAACATCAACAGCCCCCGCTCCGAGTTTGGGCCGGCCATGCTTGGGCAAAGCCTCGTGTTCAGCTCCGACCGCGATTCAAGCCTGGCCATTGAGCGATCCCACCTTTGGACCGGCCGCGAATTCCTGAACCTGTACCTGAGTCGGGGCGGGGCGGGGGGGACGCTCGGCGAACCCGAACGACTGCCGGGGAAAATTAACGGGCCTTTTCACGATGGTCCGGTCAGCCTGGATTCCACAGGTACCGTCATGTTCATTACCCGAAATGCTTTTCGGGATCGAAAAATTGGCCTGGCTTCACGAGCATCATCGGAAGGAATCGTTAAGCTGAGCCTGCACCGCGCCAGCCGCAGCGCATCAAGTGATGAATGGACCATGGACGAGTGGACCTTTGCCTACAACAACGACGAGTATTCTACCGGCCATCCGGCGCTCAGCCGCGACGGCCAGACGCTGGTGTTTGCTTCAGATCGCCCCGGGGGAATTGGCGGGGTGGACCTTTACCGCTGCCGACTGCAGCCCGACGGAAGCTGGAGCCAGCCCGAGAATTTGGGCGCGTCCATCAACACGCCGGGCGATGAACTGTTCCCCTTCCTTCACCCCTCCGGCGATTTGTTGTTTGCCTCTGACGGTTTGCCCGGGCTTGGGGGGTTAGATCAATTTCTGGCCGAATCCGATTCGGCAGCGTGGTCGGAGCCTCGCAATTTGGGCAGCCCGCTCAATACCTACAGCGACGATTTTGCTGTGGTCTTTAACGAGGCTTGGACAAGAGGTTACCTTACCTCGGACCGTCCCGGCGGAAAAGGGCTGGATGATTTGTACGGCATCGAATTGACGGAGCCACAGATTCGCATCCGCGTCCGCGACGCCCTGACGGGGGAATGGCTGGAGGCCGTCCCACTGCAGTGGCTCGAGGCCGGTCAGCTCGTGGCCGAGCGCAATTCAGCACCGGGGGGAGAGCTGGTTTTAGCCCTGCCGCGCGATCGGCAGTTTACGCTGAAAACCGAGGTCACGGATTACCGGCCGCTCAATTTGTTGGCTCCGGTGAGCAATTTGCTTAGCCCCGCGGTAGTGGAATGGGTGGTTGATCTGGAGCCGATGCCCAGACTCGGACTGGTCAGCCAGGCCATTGACCGGGATACGCGGCAAGACCTGCCTGCTGCCACCGTGGTGTTGCAAAATCTGACTACCGGCGAATCGCAGCCACTCCAGTCCCGGCCGGATGGTTTGTACCGAATTGCGCTCGAGCCGGGTTATGCCTATCGACTCCGCGGTGACCTGGACGGATATTTGGGCGATGAAAAGAACTTTTCGACCATAGGAGAAGCTGGCCCCAGGGAATTTTACGAAGTTTTGGAGCTCACGCGTTTGGATGATGGCGTAGTTATTGAGTTAAATAACATTTATTATGATTATGATAAATGGTATATTAGAAAAGATGGTGCAGATGATTTGCTGCGGCTTGCCGAGCTAATGAAACGCTACCCTGCTATGCGCATTGAATTGTCTTCGCATACCGATGCCAGGGCCAGCGATTCCTATAACCTGCAACTTTCGCAGCGCAGGGCTGAGGCCGCTGTGGCCTTTCTGGTGGAGCAGGGCATTGATCGGGAGCGGATGGTGCCCGTGGGCTATGGCGAAAACAAAACGCGCAACCGCTGCGTGGACGATGTTTCTTGTTCAGAGCGCGAACACCAGTTCAACCGGCGCACAGAATTTCGGGTGCTGAATTTCAATCGCAGCATCCTGTCGCGGGACAAAGAAGTGATTCCCGTCAATACGTACCAGCCCAGCGACCCGGGCTACCTCAAGAATTTCCTGGAACAGGAACTGGTCAACATTAACCTCGGAGCTGAGGGAGGGGTAGCGGAGAATCCTGGTGCTGCCCCTGGTGCCGGCCGTGTTCGCAATGCCAACAGTGGGCAAGTGGGCCAACCACTCGATCTCGCCCTACCAGGAGGCGGCAGTCAGGAAGTCTGGTTCCAGGCAGGCAAGGCTTGGGCCGTGCATTTGGGTTCCGGAACGCTGGCCTCTGCCAGTCGCTTTGACAAATTCAAAGACCTGGGTCAGATTCAGTTTGAAACCTGGCAAGGGGGGCGTTATTTGATTGTCCTGGGCTACTTCACCAGCAAGGCAGAAGCTGACGAAGCACTCAAGGTAGTGTTGCGCCGGGGCTTGAGCGAAGCCTATATCGCAGTCTACAAGGACGGCGAGCGGCAGAACTAGGGAAGCTCCAGAAATCCAACCTCCAGCCGTTGACGGAAGGGGCCTTTTGGATTACTTTGCGTCAAGCCGTGCATTTGCGCAGGTGGAGCATGCAAACGTCAGCTTTTAGGGTGCTCTACGTCCCGGTCTTCGGCAACACTGGGCATGCGGCAACACCAGGCCTTGAGAATTTCACTGCAACCGCCGGTTTTGGTGAAGTAAAGTTTGCTGCTCCGGGTTTAAGGGGCGTTCCGCACTCGTTCATTCGCTGTGCGGTCGCCATTTCCCCCCACGGTCGCTATTCCCCCGCGGTCGCTATTCCCCCCACCCCGCAGGACGACTACGCCACAACGAATGAGGATCAACCCATTTCGTTTTTTGTCGTCATTAACGACACCGATCCGGATGGTACGGTCATTCCCACCACCATTGCGTTGGCGGGGAGTCCCGCGCACGGCTTGGCGCTGGTTGACGACCTAAACGGCACGGTGATCTAAATCCCTGCGTTGGACTGTAATGGCTCGGATTCCGTGGAATACCAAATCTGCGACGATGACGGCGAATGAGATGTGGCCACCTTATTTTTAACGGTTCTGCCGGGCAACGATGCGCCCAACGTACTACGTGATGAAGTGCATGTCGACGCGGGCGCCTCTGTTTTGGTGGAACCGCTTTCAAACGATGACGATCTCCGCGAAGTAGGGACAGGAGCAGTCAGTGGCAACAACGCAGCCAGCACCACGCTGTTGAGTTATCCTTTTCATGGGGCGCTGTCCGCAGCGATCGCGGGCGCTCCAGGACGTTACCACCACTCGCCTGATCCCGCGTTCAACGGGTTAGATTCTTTTTAGTACCATGTGTGTGATCTCGGTGTACCACTGCCCGCACTTTGTAGGCAAGCCTGGGTTCAGTTAGTGGTTACTCCGCTCCCGAGCTTCGATCCCAATAAGCCACTGGAAGAAGAGTCCTGGCCCGGAGCTCCAGTGGCGCTTGGGGGGTGGGGGGAGGAGCGGTCCGCCCCTCCAACACCTAGCGATCCGCGCGAATTTGGAGTGTCACATTTGGAACAAAATTCCGCGCAAGTTCTGCTTGTTTACACCCAAGAGGGGGCAAAAAGCCCATCGGCAACAAGATTCGAAAATTGAATGGAATGCAGCCGATCAACCGCGTAAAATTGCCCTTTCGGACGGAATTTAATTCTTTGCCTGGTGGTTTGATCCACTTGTTCAAACCTGGCCAAAGCGCCACGGCAGGGTGGATCTTCGGCCTGATTCAGTCAAATCTTAGTCGTTACCTGGTCACATTTTTACTGCTATTGAGCGCGGAAGGTAGGGCTGATTGCTGTTTCTTACTCGTCGAAAGGTGGTTTTAGTTCGGTAATGAAACCCGGTCGGCATAACCGACCGGGTTTTTGTTTTTACAGGTCCCGACGCCTACCCAGCCCACTGCTTTGGCTCGAAGCAAAGGTCCCCTTCGCCCGTTTGCGTTTACCATACCAGACGGCACGTTTCTGCTGGATAATCTCTGTGGGAATAACCCGTATAGCGGCACTTTTTAATTTATCTTTGAACGGGACCCAAAACTTTGGTCTAAAACCTGAGTTACGCCCCTATTTTTTCCCCAAAAGGCCGTTCCACCCGGCTTGATTGTCCATTTCCAGCAACGGCTCACAAAGTCCGGTTCTCATGACCGCGATCTGACCAAGCGATCTGACCGCGATCTGACCAAGCGATCTGACCAAGCGATCATGAAACCAAACCTTTTGCCGAACCCATCAGCATGAAAACCCTCGCGGGACCCGGTTCGGTATTCCGGGTATTGATGTTCGCCCTCTTTTTTGTCCTGTCCGGCTCCTTCGGGGCGGGCAGACTCATCGCGCAAACGGCTCCCGTTGCGCAGGCAGACACGGCGACCACGCTGGAGGACAACAGCGTTCTGATTGCCCTGATCGCCAACGACAGTGATGCTGACAGCGATCTGGACAGCGCTTCGCTTCAATCGGTGGAAGGGCCCTTTCACGGAACACTGCCCTCTATCGACACTACCAGCGGTACAGCGCTGTATGCACCCTTCGCCAATTTTCAAGGAGTGGACAGTTTCTCCTACCAGGTTTGCGACACCACCGGTTTGTGCGACACCGCTTGGGTGCTGGTGATCATCCAGGCCGTCAATGATGCGCCACAAATTCTGAACGATACTTTTTCGCTGTTGCAAGGCACGTCACTGGCGTTGACCGTATTGCTCAACGACAGCGATACCCTTGACGCGCCGTTGGGGGGCATCAATCCAGCTTCGCTGGCTTTCGCGGATTTTCCTTCGCATGGCAGTGCCAGCCTTACCCTGGCGGGTGAAATCAACTACACTCCCTCGCCGCTCTACTTTGGTTTAGACAGCCTGGCCTACAGCGTCGCGGATAGTGCTTTTCCCGCGCCAGGTGGTTTGCGGGACACTGCTTGGGTGCACATCGAAATTTTGCAGGCTGTTCCCAGCGCCTTACCGGATTCAGCGAACACTTCCGAAGATGGAAACGTGCTGGTTGCTGTTCTGGCGAATGACTCGGACCCGCAAAATGATCTGGACTCCACATCACTGAGCATTGTGGTGTCCCCGCTGCACGGTTCGGCGTTGCCCGAAGCAACCTCGCCCTTTCGCCTGAGTTATACGCCTGATGCCAATTTCTCTGGCCAGGACAGTCTGGTCTATCAGGTGTGCGATACCACGCCACTGTGTGCCTCCGCCTGGGTTTATTTTACGGTGCTGCCGGTCAGCGATCCACCACTTTTGGTGGACGACAGTTTAACTACGAACCAAACGGAGACAAGCCGGGTGGATGTGTTAGCCAACGATTTGGACCCTTTGGACCCAACCGGGTACCTGGATACGGCCACGCTGAGCATCGCAATCCCGCCGCTGAACGGAGCAGCCTTTGTTGACGGTGCGGATTTAGTTTACGCGCCCTTGCCGGCATTTTTCGGTGCGGACAGCATGGCCTATCGCGTTTGCGATGCCGGCGAACCCGGCCCTGTTTTTTGCGATACCGCCTGGGTAACCATCACTGTTTTGCCAGGCTCACCTATCGCTGCACCCGACACGGCCGCTGGCCTGGAGGATGAGCTGCTGGTTGTTTCGCCCCTCGGCAATGACAGCGATCCTCAGAACAATTTGCTTATAGCCTCGCTGGTCGTGCTTACGGCACCGCTGCAAGGTTCTCTACTGGTGGACACGGTGCTTGGGCAACTGAGCTATTTGCCCAACGCGCACTACTTCGGACCGGACAGCTTGCGCTATCAGATTTGCGACAGCACCGCTTTGTGCGCCGAAGCCTGGGTAAGCCTGAATATTCTGCCCGTTAACGATGCCCCAATAGCGCTCCGCGACACGGCAGCCGTTGGGGCGGGTTTATCGGTGGTTGTTCCGGTGTTGGCCAATGACACGGACCCGTTGGACCCGGATGGAGGCTTGGACGCCTCTACCATAACTTTGGTTACGTCGCCGATCTTTGGAACGATTGTTCCAGATTTGTTTGCCGGCACGCTGACGTATAGTGCCGACCTGGGCGTGACCGGTTTGGATAGCGCTGCCTACCGCGTCTGCGACAACGGAGTTCCGGCGCCTGTGCGCTGCGACACCGCTTGGTTGGTGGTTCGGATTTTTGAAGCGGCGCCTACTGCGCTTCGCGACACGGCAAGCACGCTGGAGGACACCCCTGTGTTCACCGATGTATTGGTCAACGACACGGATCCCCAGAACGATGTGGATGCCAGCACGCTGGTGCTGCTGATAGCACCGTCAGCAGGCCTGGCGGCAACAGGCCCTGGTCCTGGCCAAATTAGCTACACCCCTGACCTGGATTTCCACGGCACGGATTCCCTGCTGTATAAGGTTTGCGATGCCACCGCCCTTTGCGACTCGGCTTGGCTGGTGTTGAGCATTCTTCCGGTCAACGACCAACCTAACATTTTAAATGATACGGTTGCTACTTTGGAGGACACACCGTTATTGGTCGCTGTTTTGGTAAACGACAACGATGATCGCGATCCCAGCTCAGGCGTAGATGCCGCCTCGGTGGTGATCACTGTTGCCCCGGGTTTTGGCACGGCGCTACCGGATGGCCTGGGCGGTGTACTCTATACCCCTGATACGGAGTACAACGGTCCGGATCAATTTACCTACACGGTTTGTGATACGGGCGAACCGCTCCCGTCGCTCTGCGGCAGCGCAACAGTCTTTGTGACGATTGATCCGGTCAATGACCCACCAATAGCGCTCCCGGACAGCGCGTTGACGTTGGAAGACACCCCGGTTATCACACTGGTTTTGCTCAACGATACCGATGTCGAAGATGGCCCTCTTCTGCCAGCAACGCTTTCCCTCTTCGCGGCTCCGGCTCAGGGGTCGGTGGGTATCAATACGCTTACGGGGCAGGTTACCTATTCGCCAGACCCCGATTACTATGGTTTAGACGAATACGTTTATCGGGTATGCGACAGCAATGGCGCCTGCGATACTGCAGTAGTCAGCATGCGCATCTCGCCAGTCAATGACCCTCCGTTGGTTCAGGATGATGCTGCGGCCACGCTGGAAGATGTTCCCGTAGTCATCCCCGTCTTGGCCAATGACAACGATGCCCGCGACCCGGCTGGTGGCATCAATGCCGGCTCGGTTGTTGTGACCACTGCCCCGCTGAATGGCAGCACCTCGGTCTCCGGAACAGGCCTCGTAACCTATACTCCGGATGCTGATTTCAACGGCACCGACAGTTTCCGCTACCGGGTTTGCGATCTTGGTTTTCCGCTACCGCCCATCTGCGCGCAGGCCTGGGTGTTGGTCACGGTTGGCACCCTGAATGATCCGCCGGTTTTGGTGAACGACGCGGCGAGCGTTGCCGAAGACGGCTCGGTGGTTCTGGCTGTGCTGGCCAATGATTTTGACGCAGAAGATGGGTTGCCGTTGCCCAGCTCTGTGCTGGTGCAAACACCTCCGGCTTTTGGAGCCACATCCGTCAACCTCCTGACAGGCCAAATTACCTATACCCCGGATCCCGATTACCACGGCCCCGATGCGCTGGTGTACCAGGCCTGCGACAGCGATGGGGCTTGTGGCACTGCCTCCGTTGCGCTGACCGTCACGCCGGTTAATGACCCGCCCGTTGCGTTGGATGACTTGCGAACGGGCACCGAAGACGTTGTGCTGGTGTTTAATCCTTTGATCAACGACGGTGATCCCCTGGATCCGGGGGGAGGGCTTGCCCCGGCATCGGTGATCAACCTCAGCGGGCCCTTCAATGGTACCGTGGTGTTCAGCGCGTTAACTGGCCAGGCCACCTACACGCCAAATGCCCACTACAACGGCGTTGATTCCATTCGCTACCAGGTTTGTGATACGGGGGAACCGCTTCCGGCGCTTTGCACCACAGCATCGGTTTTTATTCTGCTGACAGCGGTCAACGACGCTCCCCTTGCGCTGGACGACACCGATTCTACCCCGGAGAACACCGCTGTGAGCACCAATGTGCTGGCCAATGATGCTGACCCCTTTGACCCGACCGGAGCGCTGAACCCCGCCACCGTAACTATTGTTACGCCGCCGGCAAATGGTTCCGCTGTTCCCAATCTGTTGACTGGAGCGATCACCTACACGCCGGACCTTAGCTTCGTGGGCACAGACACCTACACCTACCAGGTTTGTGATAACGGGGGCCCGGCACCGGTACTCTGTGACCAAGCGCTGGTCACGATCATAGTATCCAACGAAGCGCCCACGGCCAACAACGACCTGGCGAGTGTGTTTGAAGGTGGCAGCATCGCGATAGCTGTCCTGGACAACGATACTGACCCGCAGCCCAACCTGGATACCGCATCAGTGACGGTAGTTTCAGGACCTTCCAATGGGGCGACGATGGTTTCGGCGATCACGGGTGTGGTTACGTACACGCCCAATACCAATTTTTACGGCAGCGACCTTTTTGAATACCGCGTTTGTGATCTGGACGGTTTCTGCGATCAGGCGCTGGTAACCATAACCGTTAATCCGGTCAATGATGCACCAGTGGTGCAATCGGATGTAGCGGTCACCGCAGAAGACACCCCGATAACGACGGTGGTGCTGGCCAACGACAGCGATCCGCTGGATGCACCCTCCGGCATAGATCCTACTTCCGTAACAATACTTACGCCCCCATCGAATGGTTCGGTTGTAGTCAATCCAGCTTCTGGTACCATCACCTATAGCCCGAATCCGGATTTTAATGGCGTAGATTTTTATGTCTACCAGGCCTGCGACCTTGGAGTGCCGCTTCCTGCCCTGTGCGACCCGGCCTCGGTACTGGTCACGGTTACGCCTGTAAACGATGTACCGATAGCGCTGGATGATGCCGTCACTACAACTGAAGATGTTCCAGTAGCAATAGCGGTGCTGGCCAACGACAGCGATGTGGAAGATGGCACGTTGGTTCCTTCCAGCGTGGTGGTGCTGACTTCGCCTTCGAATGGAAGTGCCTTGGTAAATCCCACAACTGGGGTAATAACCTACACCCCGGCTTTGCACTACAACGGTCCGGATGCGTTCAGTTACCAGGCTTGCGACAGCGACGGTGCCTGTGACGCCGCCACGGTGAACTTGACCGTCACTCCGGTAAACGATCCGCCACTGGTGGCTGCAGACGCTGCCACGACAGCAGAGGATACCCCCGCAGTAATTTCCGTTTTGGCCAACGATTCAGATGCCAACGACCCCGGTGGCACACTCAACCTTGCAACGGTGACGGTGACAGCGGGTCCTATGAACGGAACGGTGGTGGTTAACCCGGGCACCGGCCAGATTACCTACACCCCTTCGCCCGATTACCAAGGCCCGGATGCGTTTACGTATTCGGTTTGCGACAACGGGATACCGCTGCCCGCATTGTGCGGCTCAGCGGTAGTTTCCATTGCGGTAACGCCGAACAACGATGCTCCGGTGGTGGTTGACGATGCGGTGAGCACCCCGGAAGATGTTGCCATAGCCATTGTTGTGCTGGCCAACGACAGCGATGTGGAAGACGGTACATTGGTACCTTCCAGTGTGGTGGTGTTGAGCCCGCCTGCGAATGGAAGTGCCGCGGTAAATCCTGCAACAGGAGTGATAACCTACACCCCTGCTTTGCACTACAACGGTCCGGATGCGTTTACTTACCAGGCCTGCGACAGCGACGGGGCCTGTGATGCCGCCACGGTGACCATCACGGTGACCCCGGTGAACGACGCTCCTGTGGTGGTAGCAGATGCGGCTTCAACGGCGGAGGATACCCCAGTGGTCATTTCCGTTTTGGCCAACGATTCGGATGCTAACGATCCCGGCGGCACGCTCAACCTGGCAACGGTGGCCGTTGCGGCTGGCCCATCGAACGGAACGGTTTTAGTTAACCCGGGCACCGGCCAGATTACCTACACTCCTTCGCCCGATTACTACGGGCCCGATGCCTTTACCTACACGGTTTGCGATAACGGCATTCCGCTGCCGGCTTTGTGCGGCTCAGCCGTGGTGACGCTTGCGGTCAATCCGGTCAACGATGCCCCGATTGCGCTGAATGATGCGGTGTCTACTCCGGAAGGTGCAGCCGTGGTGGCGAATGTTCTGGCCAACGACAACGACGATGCCGATCCCGATGGAGGGCTGGATGCAGGGTCAGTATCCATTATCACGCCACCGCTGAACGGTACGGCCGCAGTAAACGCTTTGACCGGAGAAATTACGTATACGCCGAACCCTGGTTTTGGCGGTGTGGACAGCTTGGTGTACCAGGTCTGTGATCTCGGTTTCCCGCTGCCTGCTTTGTGCAGCCAGGCGCTGTTGCTCATCACGGTTTCCGATCAGAGTCCTACAGCGGTTGACGATGCGGCAACGCTGCTCGAGGACGGCAGTGTGGTTGTGCCTGTGTTGGCCAATGACATAGATCCGCAAGACAATTTGGATCCGACCTCCGTAACATTAGTTCTGTTGCCTTTGCTGGGGGCGGCCGCGGTGAATCCAGTTAATGGAAATATTACCTATACATCTTTTTCAAACTTAAACGGAACCGATTTTCTGGATTATCGTGTTTGCGATTTGACCGGCTATTGCGATGTTGCCCGCCTGAACTTAACCATTACCCCGGTCAATGACGCACCGCAAGTGCTCAATGACAACAGTGTTACGCCTGAAGAAACATCGGTAGCTACACCGGTTCTGGCCAATGATTCTGATCCCTTAGACGCGCCGTTGGGGGGAATTGACCCTGGATCTATAACTTTTATTACAGGTCCGTTAAACGGATCCGTGGTGGGGGATCCATTCTCTGGAATTATAACGTATACGCCAGATCCTGATTTTTTTGGCTTTGATTCCTACACCTATCGGGTCTGCGATCTGGGATTTCCCTTGCCTGCCCTTTGTGGCAATGCCTTGGTGGTGATCAATGTGACCCCGGTTGACGACCCATACATAGCCGTCGATGATTTCTTTAGCACGCCTACCGGTACTGCGTTGAACCTTGCCGTCCTGTCTAATGACATAGACCCGGATGGCGATGTGGATCCGACATCGGTGGAAGTGGTGGCGGGTCCTTTAAACGGCAGCGCAACCGCTTTAACCGACGGTACGGTGGACTATGCACCAGCTACCGGATACCTGGGCTTGGACTCGCTGCGCTACGGGGCTTGCGACGCCAACGGCAATTGCGACAGCGCCTGGGTTGTGTTGAACATGGACGCTTTTCCCCCGGTGGCGATCAACGATTCTTTGGACGTATTGCCTGAACAACCAACGGTGCTGGATGTGCTGGCCAACGATCAGCCCGGCGACAGCCCGCTGGATCCCGCCAGCGTAACTATTTTGCTGAACCCGGCTTTTGGAACCGTCAGCGTAGATACCCTGACGGGCGAAGTATCCTACACGCCAGACCCCGGTTTTTGTGGTTTGGATGCCTTTGGCTACCAGGTTTGCGATGAGCGCGGCCTGTGCAGTTCGGCGTTGGTGATCCTGAATGTGCGCTGCATTGACCTGGAGGCAGTGGCGGATGCCGCGCAGACGGGCGCTGAAACGCCCATTGTGGTTGACGTGCTGGGCAACGATTCTCCCAATGCCGATCCGGCCTGTTTGCTGGTAGTTTCTGCGCCTGCGAATGGAAGCGCAGCCGTGTTGCCTGACGGCCAAATTTTGTACACGCCAGCCGCGGGTTTCAGCGGCACGGATTGTTTTACGTACAGCGTTTGCGACACCACCGAATCGCTGATTGCCACGGCTGAAGTTTGCGTGGAGGTATTGCCCGAAGTGGTGCTGCAAGTGCCGGTGGCTTTCTCGCCCAACGGCGACGGGTACAACGACCTGCTGGTCATTCCAGGGGTGCTCCAATACCCCGACTGCGACCTGACCATTTTTAACCGCTGGGAAAGCCGGGTATTCCAAGCCAAGGGCTACGACAATTCCTGGGACGGCCGCTGGGAAGGCAATGCAGAACCGCTGCCCGACGGCACCTACTTTTTCATTCTTCGCCTGAATCCGGATGACCCCGAAGGGGCAGTTCGCTCGGGCGCTATCAACATCATCCGATGAGGGTTGCTGCGCTGCGGTTTTGGGGGCTGGTCGTCTGGCTGGTAGCCTTAGTGGGAGGGGTGCGCGCTCAAGGCGATGCGCTCTACACCCAGTACCAGTTCAACAAACTGGCCATCAACCCCGCTTATGCCGGTAGCCGCGATGCGTTTAGCCTGGCCGCCGTGTACCGCGATCAGTGGCGCGGCATTGATGGGGCTCCCAAGACGGCCATTCTGGCTTTGCACGCTCCTGTGGGCAACCGTATTGGTTTGGGCCTGCACGTGGTGGATGACCGCCTAGGGGTGGTGGAAGAAACCGGTGCCTGGGGCAGTTTCGCCTTCAGAATTCCGGCGGGCTCGGGCGAATTGGCGCTGGGCCTGAACGGCGGTGCGGCGTTGTTTCGCACGCGGCTGGCCGGCGCGTTCATCGGCGATGGCAACGACCCGGTACTCAGTGCCGACCAGCAGCTCTGGCTGCCGAACGTAGGTTTTGGTCTGTATTACCACAACGATCGCTACTACGTGGGATTGGCCGCCCCGCGTTTGTTGGACAACGAATTGCGCGAGACTTCCACAGCAGGAAGCGGAGCCCAAAGCGGTCGCCAGGTCCGTCACTTTAACGCCATGACGGGCTTTGTGTTTGACCTGGGCGAAAATGCCAAATTGCGGCCTGCGGCGTTGCTCCGGTACCAGGAAAATTCGCCCGTACAAACCGAGTTTAACCTCAGCGCCTTGTTGGTAGAGCGCTTGTGGATTGGCGCGGGTTACCGCTCCGGCGGCTCGCTGGACAGCTACCTGGAGTTCAACGTCACGCAGACCTTGCGGCTGGGCTACTCCTACGATTGGGTGGTCAATGAACTAGGTGGCCAGACCGGCGGCTCGCACGAATTTCTGTTGGGCATTGATCTGCCAGGAAAGCGCGATGCAGCGTCTTCGCCGCGGCAGTTTTTGCCAACATACTTCTAAGCCACAAGATACCTTATGGAATGGTTTTATGTGCCAGAGTTGGCCGCTGCTGCGGAGGGAGCGGGGATGGGGAGCGAATTTGATCTGCCCGAGACAGAAGCACGCCATTGCCTGACGGTGCTCCGTCACCGCGAAGGAGATACGTTGCACCTGGTGGATGGCCGCGGTGGCCGCTATGAAGCGCGCATGGTGCAGGCCGACAAGCGCCGCGTCCGCGTCGCGATCAGCGGCTCTAGCCGCGGTGCTCCCGATCCGGCTGTTTCCATCCACCTGGCCATCGCGCCGGTCAAAAACCCCGCCCGCATGGAGTGGTTTTTGGAGAAAGCCACCGAGCTGGGTGTTTCTATCATCACCCCCATCTGGACCCAGCACAGCGAGCGCCGGCACAGCTCTACCGACCGCTGGCAGCGCGTGCTGGTGGCGGCCATGAAACAGAGCGGCCGCTCCTGGCTGCCGGACCTGCGCACGGCCGTGGCCTATGCCGATCTGCTGCACAACGCTACAGAGCCCTGCCGCCTGATCGCCCACTGCGGCAGCGGCGAGCGCAAGTCGGTCTTTCAAGCCGCCTTATCCGGACAGGCCACCCTGCTGCTCATAGGCCCCGAAGGCGATTTTAGCCCGGACGAAGTGACCCAGGCCTTATCGGCGGGTTTAGTCGCGGTGCACCTGGGGGGAGCTCGCTTGCGCACAGAGACCGCTGGTGTGGTCGGGGTGCATTTGTTGAATTTGGCGGGGGCGCAGCGGCCTTAGGGCGTTTTGGCGGATTGGCTGCGCATCAATTCGTAAAGGAATTCAGGAGCAAAGTCTGCCCCACAGTCCCAACCAACCGTCCAGCGGTCTTTGCTGAAGTTTCGGAAATACGCAATATCCTTCAAGGGTTCGAATACCTCTCCCCATATTTCGTCTTTCAAATCTACTGCGCCGGAAAATCCATCTGAAAAAGTCAGCATGATCTGAAAGCCAGAAATGTATTCCGCTTTTTCAACTTTGATAAGGGATAATCCTGTCTGCATCAATCTAACGGTTTGATCTTGTTCAGCGGCTTTCGCTCTTCAATGCGCTTCCAGTTTTCAAGCAAGGCCTCTTTGTTTTGGTCTAACCAACTGTAAACCAGATCAAGCGCCCTTCTTGACATGGTGCCAGTCACTTCACCTGTTTCAATGTTCATAACAGCCTCATAATCTTAATATTCTATATGAAAATGGGGGGGGATTATGCTCATTGAAGTACATTTTGATGATAATCCCATAAAACCTGCAAATTTCATGTTGCCTTTCATTTATCAAAGCAGTTCTCCTCGGGACAATTTCCCCGCCTCCTTAGAATCCAGTATTGTTCCAATTGCGGCTATTTTTACAGGTAACACAGCTCTAAATCTATTGAACAGCAACAAACGTTTTTTTCTAACAATGCGTCCTATCGTGCTCCTGCTCCTGTTAACCGCACCGGCAGCTTGGCTACAATCCAGCAATGCGGAGCCAAAGAAGGCCATGGCCAGCTATGGTTCTGTGCGCATTGCGCTCCTCAAGTACCGTGGGGGGGGAGACTGGTACGCCAACCCAACGTCGCTGCCGAATTTGATCGCGTTCTGCAATGCCAAATTGGATGCCGGGATTGATGTGGAGCCGCTCACTGTTGAAGTGGGCAGCCCGGGGTTATTCAACGTGCCGTTTGTGCACATGACCGGCCACGGTAATGTGGTGTTCAGCGATGTCGAAGCGGAAAACCTGCGCCGCTATTTGCAAGCCGGCGGCTTCCTGCACATTGACGACAACTACGGCATGGATCCTTATGTGCGGCAAGCCATGCGCAAAGTGTTCCCCGACCAGGAGCCGGTAGAGTTGCCTTTTGAACATGCGTTGTATCGCCAACCGTACGCCTTTCCCCGGGGATTGCCCAAGGTGCATGAGCACGATGGAAAGCCCCCGAGAGGCTATGCGTGGTTTGTGGAAGATCGCGTGGTGTGCTTCTACAGCGTGGAAAGCGATTTAGGTGACGGCTGGGAAGACGAGGCCGTGCACAACGACCCTCCGGAGATTCGCGAGCAGGCGCTGCGGATGGGCGCAAATTTAATTCAATATGTGTTCAGCAATTAAGTGCTGGCGCTGCAACGATGCGAACAGGAAATAGTGTAAGGGGCATCTCTAAAAACTCCATGCAAAAGGCCCGCCTGAATTGCGACGCCGGGATTTGACACCGGAGTTCGTTCCTGTAGCTAAGAACGTCAAATTTTCGGTAGGACGTAGAGGATGGGGTTTCAAGAGATACCCTTAACCAGTCTTACTTGTCAGAAAGTATTTTGTGCAGCTCTTCCTTTGTCTTGCCGAGCTTAATTTGAAGTTTAGCCATCATTTCGTCCTTCTTGCCTTCTGCAAACTGCAAATCGTCATCGGTCAGGGTTGCGAATTTCTGCTTGAGCTTCGCTTTTTGCTCATTCCATTTGCCTTTCATTTCTGTGGTGTTCATGATATATGTTTTAAGGAGTTAATCAATCTATCCCTTAAAAGTTAGCACTTTTCCGGGATATCTGGTAAATATTGGCCTTGGTTTACCGTATTTTATATTATGGTAATTGAAAGATTGTTTGTAGTTTCATTACTCCACGGCCAAGCCTTGTTGCAGCCGCTCAACAGCGCCTTGCAACGTGGTTTTGTTGAGCGGATCAGGTGCTTGTTCCAAGGCAAGTTTGGCGTGCTTGAGAGCGTTCTTGAAATCGCCGGTGGCGGATAAGCCACGCATCATGCCTACATGGGTGGGCCACGCCCCTTTGTTGCGTGTATAGTTGAGTGTAAAGACCCGCAGCGCTTCGTCCTTTTCGCCCCGGCTTAACAACTGTCGGCCATATTGGTGAATGGCATCCGCTTGTGCGGTAGGGTGCTCAATGGCTTGGTTCAGGGTGGCTTTGGCTTCGTCTGAACGGCCGAGTGCTTGCAGTACGTCCGCCTTTGTTTTTAGCGTGGTGAAATTTGCCTCGCCAATGAAGGGCATGCTCACGGCATTTTCAGCCCAAATCAGGGCTTCCTGCAAGTTGGTCTTGTTTTGCACGCAGAATTGCGCGGCCTGCTCGTGCGCCTGCCAGGCGAACCCGTTTCCACCGCTTAAGTCGCGGCGGATTTGCTGCAGGTACAGCGCGTTGATGTCAGGTACTTCAAAGCGGATGGGCAGTTCCACTGCTTCCCAGCGCATAGCCAGGACGGCAGAGGCGGGTTTGCGGTCGATGAATGCGTAGGTCAGCCATTCGGTGTGTTCGTGTGCACGGGGAAGGACGTCAACTCGCAGCGCATCGTCTGATGCGGTGTAGGAATAACTTCCCCAGGCTTCTGCATTCTTGCTGAAGATGGCCGTCCAGGGACCATTCTCTTGTGCAATCAGGTGAAAACCGTAAGCACCAGCGGGCAGCAACTTGCCTTCGACTTGCAGGTCGTGGCTAAGCGTGATGACGGTGTTCTCGTTGGCACCCGCGCGCCAGGGCGAAGTGGGACCTATGCCGAAACCCAAATCGGTAACGCCATAGGGCACGACGTCGCCCCAGATTTTGCCGCGGCGGTCTTCGCCGTTTGGCCCCGTGACGTCCGGGCTGTGGTAGCGCACGTGAATGTTGGCGATGGAGCCGATGTACTGGGTCACCTCGCTGCGCTGGTTGTCGCCGCTGGGCGGAAGGGTGATGGTTTGGGCGCTCGCGCTGGGCGCAAGTCCGGTCAGGCTCGGGAGAAGGGCCGTGGCGCAGAGCGCCAGGAACAGAGGGGCGAAGGGTGCTTTTTTCATGGCAAGATGGGTGGCGGTTTGCTGAGCAATTTGCTTTGCGAATGGCCTTGGCTTCCAGAGCAAGGCAGCGACTTATGCCAACAGATTATGCCAACAGATTATGCCAACAGAAAGTAGCAAGGATTGCGCGGCAAACTTGCATAACCGCTGAAAAGATCAGTTAAGAGTGGGTTGAAAGCCCCCGGACAATCTTTCTGACCATGCCCGGCCCTTCATAAATAAAACCGGTATAGACCTGCACAAGGTTTGCGCCGGCCTCCATTTTTTCGCGGACGTGCTCGGCCGTGCGGATGCCGCCCACCCCGATGATGGGTAAAGCCGGGCCCACGCGAGCACGCAGGTAGGCGATGACTTCGGTGGCGCGGTGGCGCAGCGGGTCGCCGCTGAGGCCTCCGGCCCCGGCGGCCTGGACGGCGGCGGGTGGGGTGCGCAGCCCCTCGCGGCTCAGGGTGGTGTTGGTGCAGACTAAACCGGCGGTGCGGGTTTCGGTGACCAGGGCGGCGATGTCGTCCAGTTGGTGTTCCGTCAAGTCGGGCGCGATCTTGATCAGGATCGGCTTGGGCTGCGGGGTTTCGGCGTTGTCGCGGTGCAGGGCTTGCAGCAAGCGGGTCAGGGGTTCGCGTTCTTGCAACTCGCGCAGGCCGGGCGTGTTGGGTGAACTGACGTTCACCACAAAGTAGTCTACCGCGGCGTGCAAAGCTCGAAGGGTCTCGCGGTAATCCTCCACGGCCCGCTCGTTGGGGGTGTCCTTGTTTTTGCCGATGTTGCCGCCGATGATTAGGCGGGGAGTTGCCAGGCCCGAGGAGGCCCTTCGCCCGGATGACCGGTAGTTGGCTACGCGGCGGGCTGCAGCCTCCGCGCCTTCATTATTGAAGCCCAAGCGGTTGATGAGGGCCTGGTCGGCGGGCAGGCGGAACAGCCGCGGTTTTGGGTTTCCGGGCTGCGGCCGCGGAGTGACCGTGCCCACTTCGACAAACGAGAACCCCAGCGCGCCCAGCGGGCCCAGCCACCGCGCGTCCTTGTCAAAGCCGGCGGCCAGCCCCACAGGATGGGCAAAGCGCAGGCCCAGAAGCTCCACGGCCAGCTCCGGCGTGGGCTCGGCCTCGAAAATGCCGGCCAGCGTACCGCGCGCGCCGGGAACGCGCCAGGCCTGCTCCAGCAAACCCATGGCTGCGTAATGCGCCTTTTCCGGTTCCAACTGAAAGAACAGGGGGCGAACCAGTTTATCGTACCACATGCGGGGGCAAAGATAAGGGCGAAGGGCGGGTCGGGTATGGCAAAGGAGGCGGTTTGCCATGCTTGGCGCCTGGATAAAAATTTAGAATTTTCGAATAAAAATTCGTGAGAATGTGTAAAAGAATATATATATTTAAAACACTTCATCTCAAAATACATTTTATGCAACTTCGAGCACTGGTTATGTTAGCTGCTGTCGGGTTTACAGCACATGGATTGAAAGCCCAGATTTGTGACCCTACGGTGGCCCCGTCGGGTCTGACTTCCTCCTACACGCTTGGTAGTGGGGCCTTGCTGAAATGGGACGCGATTCCGGGCAGCATTGGCGTCCAAATTAAAGCCACTTCTACATCGGGCAGCGATGTTACGCGCCGGATTTTTGGGTTTGAAAGGGACCAGTATCTTGTGCCGGAAGCTCTGCTGAGCCTTGGCACGTACACCTGGCGCGTTCAGGCGGCTTGCAGCATAACGCCCCCTTATGCCGTGACGCCAGTTTCGGTGAGCAATAATTTCACGGTTGGCGGCGTGGGTTCCTGCCCGGCCACGGTCACAGACATTGATGGCAATACTTACACTACAGTTCAGATAGGCGGTCAGTGTTGGATGGCGGAGAACTTACAGGTGGAGCATTACCTCAATGGGGACATCATCCCCGCGGGATTGAGCAACAGTGCGTGGCAATCTACCACCGGCGGAGCTGCTGCGGTTTATGTCAATGTAGCAGCTAACAAGGCCGCCTACGGCTTGCTGTACAATTGGCATGCTGTAGATGATGCACGCGGTTTGTGCCCAACGGGCTGGCACGAACCGGCAGATGGGGAGTGGACGCAGTTAACGGACTTTCTGGGAGGAACAAGTGTTGCCGGGGGTGCCATGAAGACCATAGGTACCCTTTCAGCAGGTACTGGATTGTGGCTTAGTCCCAATGCTGATGCAACAAACAGCAGCGGTTTTTCCGGTCTTCCTGGTGGCTACCGCGCCACCGCAACTTCGTCACCAAGCTTTATGGTTTCTCGGTTCGTTGCGTGCAGGATTGACCCTTCAGCCGAAAGTTGTTTTCTTAGCCCGTCCGGATTCCCCTCTTGCCCCTACCTTTAGGCCATGCTCTTTGGACCTTCGCAAGTGCCGCTGGCGGAACGGATGCGCCCTAGCACCCTGGACGACTTCGTCGGGCAGCGGCATCTGGTGGGCGAAGGGCAGGTGCTTCGGCGCATGATCGCGTCGGGGCATTTGGCTTCGTTCATCTTGTGGGGACCGCCCGGCGTGGGCAAGACCACGCTGGCGCGCATCGTGGCGTCCAGCCTGGACAAGACGCTTTTTCAGCTCAGCGCCATTTCGGCGGGTGTCAAGGATGTGCGCGAGATTATTGCGCGGGCCGAAGCCCAGGGCGACGCCGTGTTATTCATTGACGAGATCCACCGCTTTAGCAAAAGCCAGCAGGACTCGCTGTTGGGAGCGGTGGAAAAGGGCGTGATCAAGCTCATCGGCGCCACGACGGAGAACCCTTCGTTCGAAGTGATTTCGGCGCTGCTCAGCCGATGCCAGGTGTACGTGCTGCAACCGCTGACGGACGAGGATCTGTTGACGTTGGTGCAGCAGGCGTTGACGCAGGACGAATGGCTCCGCAGCCGCCTACTGGAGATCCGCGAAACGCGGGCGTTGTTGCACCTGGCGGGTGGCGATGCGCGCAAGCTGCTCAGCCTGCTGGAGCTCACGGCGCAAGCGCTCGAACCGGGTGTCGCGCTGACGGACGAGGCCGTTTCGACCTACGCGCAACAGCGCCTGGCGCAATACGACAAGGGCGGGGAGCAGCATTACGACATCATCAGCGCGTTCATTAAGTCGCTGCGGGGCTCGGACCCAAACGGGGCGCTGTATTGGCTGGCGCGGATGACGGAAGGGGGCGAAGACCCGGCGTTCATTGCACGGCGCATGGTGATCCTGGCGTCGGAAGATATCGGCAACGCCAACCCGAATGCGCTGCTTTTGGCCGTGGGGTGTTTTCAGGCGGTGAAACTGATTGGCTATCCTGAATGCCGCCTGACCCTGGCGCAAACGGCCATCTACCTGGCTACGTCGGCCAAGAGCAACGCGGTGTACACGGCTATGGGCCGGGCCGAAGGGGCGGCTCGGGCGAAGGGGGATCTGCCGGTGCCGCTGCCATTGCGCAACTCGCCAACTCGCCTGATGAAAGACCTGGAATACGGAGCCGGCTACCGCTATGCCCACGACTTTCCGGGCAATTTTGTGGAGCAGGATTTTCTGCCGGAGGCACTTCGCGGCACAGCGTTTTACGAGCCGGGGGACAACCCGCGGGAACGGGAAGTGCGCGCCTGGTTACAGCAGCGCTGGAAGGAGCGGTATGGGTATTGAGTGGGGGGGCTGTTTAAGGTACCGCCACGGAAGCAAGGTGGATGCACAGGTTCTCTGCGCAATTGTTTGATGGTTGAGGATTAGGTGTATGGTTGAGGATTAGGTGTATGGTTGAGGATTAGGTGTATGGTTGAGGATTAGGTGTATAGTTTAGGAATTGCTGCATGGCTGAACAATGACCGTTTGAAAAAAATTTTGCAGAATATAATTCAATTTTCAAGTTTAACTTAAGACCTTAGATTAAACGCGCCCATTTAAAACCAATTTCCGTGAAGTATTTTTTTGTTGCTAAGCACTTTTCTGCGCTCATTTTCTGCGCACTTTTCTGTTCACTTTTCTGCGCTCATTTTCTGCGCTCATTTTCTGCGCTCATTTTCTGCGCTGCCAGTCTAAGCATACACGCCCAGGTTTGTGATCCCACATTGGCTCCTTTGGGTCTTACCTCCAGTTATACACCAGGCATCGGAGCCATGCTGGAATGGAATGTTGTGCCAGGAAGCGAAGGTGTGCTGCTGAAGCTGGATCTGCCTTCAGGTTCAGTTTTGAAAACGCGGATTGGCGCTTTTGAATCGGATTAGTTTCTTGTACCGGATGCTTTACTTACCCTAGGAGTGTATACCTGGAGGGTTCAGGCGACTTGTTCGTCAACCCCACCCTACGACGTTACACCGGTTTCTCTCAGCAACAGTTTTACAGTTGGAGCGCCGATTCCTTGCCCAGCAACAGTGACGGATGTTGATGGGAATGTTTATAATGTCATTGACATTAATTATCAATGCTGGACTCAGGAAAACCTGAAGGTTGAGCACTATGTCAATGGAGATCCCATTCCTACGGGCCTGGTCGATTCCGCGTGGTTGAATGCCGCCATCGCCTCTACCGGTGCTTTTTCCGTATTCAACAATATGCCAGGCAACAAGGCGATACTGGGGTTGTTGTACAATCATTTTGCCGTAAAGGATTCCCGCGGTCTTTGCCCGGCAGGTTGGAGTGCTGGCATGGATCCTGAATGGTCCGATTTGCGAGATTACCTGGGGGGATTCAATGAGGCGGGTGGCAGGTTGAAGGCAACGGGCACGCTGAGTGCCGGAACTGGATACTGGCAGGACCCAAATTTTGGGGCGACCAATACCAGTGGATTCACTGCGCTACCCGGCGGTTACCGTGCGCCTAATGGCAGCTACTCGCTTAAGGGGTACAGTGCTCTCTTTTGGAGTACGAATGAAACCGGACGTTACCGGGAGTTGTTTTCCGATAGCAAGGATATGCGACGTGACTTTACAGCCAGGGGTGCTGGAATGTCCGTACGCTGCCTTAAAGATTAATAACCCCGAATTTGTTCTCAATGGCGTTGCTCTTGTGTAACAACCATTAATTTAATTTAGTATTTATAATAATTGTATTATATTTTTAGAAACTCAATTTCATGGTCCGTCTTCAAGCACGACCGACTCTTAGTGAACGAGAATTTAACCAACTCAAGCGCTATGCGAACAGCCTCAAGGCCGAGAAAAGATTGACTTTACGTGCGCAAAATATTCTTGACTGGTAAGAGAACTTGAGTTATAAATCGTCGGCGGTGAAGAATCAGGTTAGCGTGATAGTTATCGCCAAGTGGCGCCGCCAATTTAATTGCTGCCCTGGCCATTCATACCGGCGAGATTACGGCCTGAACCATAGAACGAAACAACAGCGATAACTTCTTGAAGTTTCTCAAGCTCTTAGACAGAAAATACCGATCGGTTGAGCTGCACATTATGGCAGATAATCTCTCCGTGTACAAAAACAAGGAAGTGCTTGAGTGGGTCTACAAGAAGCGAAAAATTCACCTGCACTTTACACCAACTTACTCTTCCTGGCTGAACCAAATTGAAGTCTGGTTGAGCATACCCACCCGCGATGTATTCAAGGACGCGGTTTGGACCATTAAAAAACATTTCGTCGATCAATTGATGGTCTATATCAAAATCTTCCCTCAAAAATACTGCCCCAGTCCAAGTACAAGGCCCCGCTGATCGGGGCTAAAAAGATCCACGCCATAGTCTGCGCGCAGCACCGCGTTATTGGCTGGCTTAAGCACAAGCCGCATTCCCAGTCCGACAAATTGTTGGATATTATCTGGTTGCAAGAGGTCATTTAATTGTCCGCCGGGCTGCCGCCAACTGCCCATGTCGGAGAATGCGACCCCTTGCAGGGCTATGCGCCAAGGCTCCCAGAACGTTTGACGTAGCTCGACGTTCCAGGTGAGTACGCCTGTGCCCCGGTCAACGCGATTGCCTGAGCCACGAAGGTTTACGTGGCTGTCCAGGACAAAGGGGGCAAAGGGCGTACTGAGGTTGGTAGAAAGGCCTGCTCGCATGCGCATGGCCAGATTGAGCCTTTGGCTGGATCCCAGTCGCTGAAACCACCGGGCGTCGGCCCAGTATATGTAAAACCAACTGCGATCGGGCAGGTCGCAAATGGTTTGTGCGTACTGGGTCAGGTCCCAGCCTTGGAACTGATGCGCGTACCGGTTGACAACTCCCATTTGATGGCTGGCCTTAAACAGCAGCTTCGGGATGCGTGCCTGAGCTGGTCCAGGGGTCATCAGGCCCTCATGTCGCTGGTCTTTGCGGTAGCGTTCTACAAAATAGGTGGCGCCCAGTTCCCACGTTTCGTTATGCTTGCGGGCGAAGAGGGCGGTTGCTCCCAGGCTCAGGTTGTCGTAGTTGTAAAACACCGGCTGGTCGTCGAACTGGTTATCAAAGTAGAGTGGCTCGGTGGAGGCCAAGTGCACCATGCTGAGGGTAGTTCCCCAGCGGCTGCGGCCCAGATTAGGTACCCGCAGGTAGAGCTGCCCACCGGGACGACCATCGTTGAGCTGCCCGAATACGCTGAGTTGCAGCCCCCGGCCCAGGAGGTTCGCGTCGGTATAGCCGAGCTGCACCCACACATTGCCCCGCACTCCGCCAAAATTTGCAAGCGGAAATTGCGTCCATGCTTCTTCCACCACAAAGCAGAGCACTCCCCCGCTGTCCAGCCGAGGCTGAACCTGGCTCAAAAAGGGAAGATTCTGCAGCCGCTGTGCATCTTCCGCAATTGTCAGGCTGTCAGCCAATGTGCCAGGCTCACTCTCTACAAATCGAAACAGGACTGCAGGCTGGGTGCGTTTCAGTCCTTCAAACACAATGCTGCGGACGGTGTCCTGGGCCGAAGCGACGGCCGGTAGCCAGGTGCATATCAGCACCAAACAAAGGACCCACCACCTGTCAGCAACCATATTGGAATTATATTTATCTTATATTAAACCGCATGCCTAAGTTGAACGTACCCGCCCGCCCACCGCTGGTTTGCAGGAAGTCATTGGTAAACCAGGTGTAAAGCAGTTCAAATTCGAGTTTTTGGTTGACCTGTTGTTTAGCGCCCAGGCCGGCTTGGGCAAAGTAGTCGTAGTTTGGGTTCCAATACGGCGAATAGCCGCCCAAGGAATAAAGGGTGGTTTTTGGGAAGGGGAAATAGCTCAGGATCAACGTGGCAGGAGTAGAAACCCGGTTGAGGGCATCAGGGCCTTTCCCGATGTCTTCCCAAAGCAGGTCGATTTCGGTAAACAGCGAAAAACGACTGCCGAGGGTGAAATCATTGAAAAACTGGGTCCACCAGGCGGCGCCATTCCAGTCGATGTACGGCTGGCTGTTCTCCCCTTCCAGCTCACGACCAAGGGGAATCCACACCGCGCTTTGAATAGAAAAGTTTGACCACTTGGACACGGGTGCCCATCGGACTTTAGGCCCAATGCTGGTTACACCGTCGCGAGTCTGAGCCATCTCCCCTCTGCCCAGTACACCGAAGGCGGAGGCAGGGAGGGGTTCGTTGCGGACCCGGCGGTAGCGCAGCTCAAAACCCGCATTGAAGCGATCATTGACCCCATAAAGCGAGGAAATGAACGTGGTGAAAAAGGTAGATCGATCCGTGCGTACGTTAGCGTTTCCTGTGGTTTGGGTGTAGAGGTTGTTGAAGATTTTGGTCTCCACCTGGCCGCGGGGAATGGTGGCAGAGACGACGTAGCGAATGGCGTTGGTAGGGTTGGGGTCGGTACCAGCTTCCGCGGGTTCGCCGTTGTGTTTCCAATCATTGAGCGACCAGTCGTAGGGGTAAAAGTCCAGGGTGTAGGTCTCTGAGATAGGTTGGAGCCGGTAGCGATTTATGTAATCGCGGGCACTGGATGTATTGCTGGTGAAGTCGCCGGCGTACCACGCAAAGATCTGCGAAAGGCTGCCACGTTGCTGCGCAGAATCGATGCGCACGAAGTCCGGGTCGTTGAGGGCGGCGACAGTACGGCTTTCTAGCTGCTTTTCCAGCTGTTCGGGGCGATAAGCCTCGGAGGCAACAGGGGGGCAGTCCACCGCGCCGCAGACCAGCACAAAGTGAAAACGCGGATCGACAAAAGCCTTGAGCAGGTGGATTTTTTCCAACTCGTTAAGCGTCATGGAATGACCCGCCACCTGGTATTTATTCCGGTCGAAAAAACCCTCGATGTCGAGCACAGATTGCAAAGGATAAGCCATAGCGGCAGCGTGGATCACGAGCAAATTGTAGGCGTTGATAAGAAAGGCCTGCTGCTCCGCGGCGCTGGCGTCCTGCTGTATCCGGGCAGATGCAAGTTCAGCTACCCAAGATTCGGTGGCCTGGTCGCGCTGTATACGGGCGTAGTCCACGCGACCGTCCTGTACGTATGCACCCAAAAACGCGTCCAACCGGTCGTAAAAGTCCGGATTCAGGCCCTGGCCAGACAAGATATTGCCCGGCAAAAAGGCACATAGCATGAAAAAAAGGAAGGTGCGGTGCATAAGGGATATCCGTACTTAAAATGAATAAATTTAAAAAAATTTCATCTGCAAGGAGCGAAGAAACTTTCGGGAACTGACCTCAGCAGCTTTGCCAGAAGGGGGAAGGATTTCTTGTTGGCTCAAGTGATGCAAATTCACGCAAAATGCCTACCAACACCTGTCAGCATTTTGTAAAAAAAGGACCCAACTACGCCCAACATGCTGCTGCGCCATGGATGTCAACCATTTTCGGGCATCGGCAAAGCGAAGCGGCAAGGTTGGAAAACTGGGCCAAAATCTTGGATGGTAATTTTAATTTATAGAAATTGCTGGGAGAATTAAGAAGTTCACAACTTGAACCCAAAATGAGCGCAATTAGGTTCCTTTTAGTTGCATTATCCGTCAGCCTGACAACCCTGAGCCTCCACGGCCAGGTTTGCGACCTTTCATCAGCCCCTTCGGGTCTGACCGCTGCTTACACGCCGGGATCCGGAACGCTGCTGCAATGGGATGCCGTCCCGGGCAGTCTGGGGGTTCAACTCCGCATAGAATTTCCTACAGGATCATCCTTTAGCCGCAGGCTATTGGGGACTGAGTTAGACCAATTTGCCATTCTTGATGAACTGTTGCTGGCGGGTACTTATACCTGGCGCGTTCAGGCCGCTTGCAGCGTGGTTCCACCATTCGCCTTAACGCCCGTCTCTTTACCCGGCACGTTTACGGTAGACAGCGGCTCCTGTCCGCCTGCCGTATCAGACCTTGACGGGAATATTTACGCTACTGTCAAGATCGGCGGCCAGTGCTGGATGCAGGAGAATTTAAAGGTAGAGCGCTACCGCAATGGGGATGCCCTAACCACGGGCCTGAGTAATGCTGCATGGCAATCAGCTACGACGGAAGCCTTTGCTGTATACAACAATGCCCCGACCAACAAAGACAAGTTGGGTTTGCTGTACAATTGGTATGCGGCAACTGATCTTCGCGGTTTATGTCCGGTTGGCTGGCACCTGCCTACCGACGGCGAATGGACAGATTTGATAGACTTTCTGGGTGGAGAAAGCGTTGCTGGCGGCGCCATGAAGGCTACGGGGACCAGGGCAGATGGCACTGGAGTATGGTTTGCGCCAAACCTGGATGCTACAAACAGCAGCAATTTTACCGCTCTTCCCGGTGGCTTTCGCGACTTGAACGGAATTTACGGAATTGGCGGCTTTTACGCCTATTGGTGGAGTGCAAACGAGACGCTGACCAACTTTGCCTATTACCGGCAGTTGGGCTATGTTGATGGCAACGCATTGCGCTCCTTTGACCTCAAGCGATACGGCTTCTCCGTTCGCTGTTTGAAAGATGAGTGATTTACCCAAGGAGTTGTTCCGGGGCGCGAAGCCCTTCGACCGAATTTGGATTTTATCCGATCTTTAGGGGGTTGAAGCCTACTTTATGCAAAACACTGACGACACCAAGCTCTGGAAACTGGCGCGAAAACGCGCTCAAGCCAAGCGCAATTTGACCTCTTATGTGGTGGTCAATACGGTACTGATTCTCATTTGGCTCAAAGGGCAGGGCTGGCCTCCGGCTTTTGACAATTTCTGGCCGGGCTGGGTGCTTTTTGGTTGGGGCATTGGGCTGTTTCTGAGTTTCCGCGACAGCTACGGGGAAAAGACGGAGGAGATTGCACAAAGGGAGTTTGACAAATTGAAGGGGCGTTCAAATTGATCTCCAACGACCGTTAATATGCAAAAAAAAATCCTATCTTGCCGCTTGACTAATTTTATAATAATTATAAAATTTATATTAATTTCTCTTTAATTGCGAAATTTCTGAGCGTTGGAACCACCTTGAACTTTAGTGCTTCTTTTGGCTTTGCCCAAATTTGTGATCCAACTATCCCTCCAAGCGGTCTGGTTTCCAACTATATTCTAGGTACGGGAGCTACACTCACTTGGGATGTAGTACCTGGAAGTATAGGTATGCAAATAAAGGTTACAATACCGGGAGGATTCAATATCAAGAAGCGCTTGGTGGGGCATGAGTTAACTTCTTTTTTTGTACCCGATGAGGCACTGGTTAGCGGGTCCTATTTCTGGCGGGTGCAATCGGCGTGTAGTGTCGAGGAACCTCATTTGATATCGCCAATTTCTTCATTTGATAGTTTTTATGTAGGTATTGAGAATTTCTGTTCCGACCCAATAGTCGATATTGATGGGAATTTTTACAATACGATACAAGTCGGCTCACAGTGTTGGATGAAGGAAAATTTGAAAGTTGAACGGTATCGAAATGGCAGTCCGATTCAGATTGGCTTGTCAACAGATGATTGGGTATCTACAGTTTTTGGAGCTTATACCTATTACAATTACTTGCCTTTCAATAAGGATATTTACGGTGTAATTTATAACATGTACACAGTGCTAGATACACAAGGATTGTGCCCAGTAGGATGGCAAGTCCCCAGCGATGCGGACTGGGTAGGATTATTGGACTTCCTGGGGGGGTATGTGGTCGCAGGGGGATCATTGAAAACAACAGGAACAGTTGAATCTGGAACGGGATTGTGGCTGGCCCCAAATGTTGCAGCAACAAATTCCAGTGGTTTTTCAGGACTACCTGGGGGGCTTATAAGCGGCCTTTCCAGTACCTTTTGGGATCTTTCTGAAGACTCCAACTGGTGGAGTTCAACAGAGTATAGTTTTTATTCTGGGTTTGGTCGGAATTTGGATTACTCAACTTCAATTGCTGGCCGTTTTTTGGCAGTAAAGCAAACTGGATTTTATGTCCGGTGCTTGCGTGAGGAGTAAAAGAGAGAAGAAGTTCTTTCCCTCACTCCAAAACCTCCACCGTCGTCCTGCGGTTGAGCGCGCGGGCGGTATCGGTGGTACTGGCTTCTACCGGTCGGCTCTCTCCGTAACCGCGGTACTCCAGCCGCGCGGCCTCGATGCCCGCAGCCACTAAGTAATCACGCACGGGACGTGCCTGCGCCTCCGAGAGCCGTTGGTTTTCTGTTTCGGCCCCGACATCATCCGTATGACCGCCGATGCGAATGCGCAGAGTGGGCTGGTCGCGGAGCACCGCGAACAAGCGCTGGAGCTCGCTAACGGAGCGTTCGTCTAAGACGGCGGAGCCGCTGGCAAAGAAGACGTTGCACAGCACGCTTTCGCCGCCGCCGCTGATGGGAACCAGAGCAATGTCCAGGAGGTACGGCTCCACCGGGCTGTCGTCGGGCAAGCTGAAATTTGCGGAGGCAAAAAGGTAGTCTTTGTGTATCACGTTCAGCGCGTAGTCGCGGCCGGAGGAGAGCACCACAAATAATTCTCCGGTACCAGGAGCCGCGGTGGAACGCGTGAGCAATTCGCCCGAAACCACATCGGTGAGTTCCACCACTGCGGCCAGCGCTTTGCCGGTCAGCGCGTCGCGGACGCGGGCATACAGACTCTTAGTGTTGATGATGCTGTTTCTATTGGCACTGGCCAAATGAATTTATGCTTAAGTGTGTTCATTTATAAGTAAATTTATGTAGTTTTACAGACCCGTTATGGAATGAAATGTGAATTGATTAAACTTGGTCAGTTTAATGGAAAAGGTTGCAATGTCTACACTGTAAGGACAGATGACCTAGGTGAAACGCTTTTTGATGGATTCATTAATGAATGCATCGTTTCATTTATAAGTGAAACAAAAGACATTTTGATGCTTTTAAATGCCATAGGGCATAAGGAAGGGGCGCGAGAGCACTACTTCAAGCATGCAGAAGGGAAACCAGGAGATGGTTTGTGTGCACTTTAAGATAGACCAGGTTCACACCTACGGCTCTATTGCATTCGCTTCGGTATGGACATCATCATCCTGGGTGGAGGTGGTCAAAAATTAAAATCAATTAAGGCACTCCAGGAAGATCTAAAGCTAACGACAGTCAATGACCTGCTGAAAAGGATCGCTAAAAAATAGCTGAACAAATACACGATAGGGAACTCCGTTTTTCGCCAGATGGTCTGGATTCTGTCAGTGACCTAGAATTTTACCTTGATTAGAACAGCATCATGAAAACTTCCCCAACACCCAACTTGAATGAACTCCTTGGTGAGATTACTCTCTTGGATCAGATAAAAACGAATACCCGAATGCAAATTGCTTCACGGATTGCAGATGCCATGCAAGCCAAGGGTTGGAGGAACAAGGACCTTCTGAGGAACGTCGGGAAGATTTATCCTTCGGTGATCAGCAAGTGGCTCTCTGGCACTCATAATTTTACCTTAGATACTTTGGTAGAGCTAGAGCTAGCATTGGATATTTCTTTGTTAAATATTGGTGTTAAAACAGATGAAATAGTGATTAGATTTCATGCTATTGCTGTCCAGACCACAGAACCATCGAAGCACTTTAGCGCAATGGAGGGCTTTGTTTCATACAATAGGAGTGAAGGCTTTTACCCAGTGTCAGTAGGTTCCAGTAGGAACCATTATACACTTTCAAACTAATCAGGTCAAATGGAAAGCATAGCGGAAGTTACCTGTACATTCAAAGGCATCGAATTGCTGGAGTCTGCAATAAACCTGGGCTCGGAAAAGATGACAGAGATAAAAATTTATAAGTATGAAGTTAATATAGAGCACCGAACCAGTCCTGAGAAGGGCCTTATGCTAGTTATATGTTCGATACACGTGCGAGACGAAGAGAATGTTTATGAATTGGGAAAAATTCGTACTAGTTGTATATTCAAAGTTAATAACCTAAATGATTACTTGCAAAAGGAGACCAATCAACTAAAGCTTCCAGAGCAATTTGTCTTCTCTATCAACTCCATTTCTAGCTCTACTACCAGAGGAATCATGTTTGCTAACTTCAGAGGCACGCACCTGCATAACGCTGTGTTACCGATCGTGGACCCGAAGGTTTTCGGGTGATTGGAATTTATCTCGATTATCGAGCGTCTTTAGTTAACTTTCAAGTCTTGAATCAGCCTTAACCACGCCGTAAATCACTCCACCACCTCAAACGTCGTCCTGCGGTTGAGTGCGCGAGCAGTTTCTGTCAATCCTGCATCCAAAGGTCGACTCTCCCCATAGCCCCGGTACTCCAGCCGCGCGGCCTCGATGCCCGCAGCCACTAAGTAATCACGCACGGCACGTGCCCGCGCCTCCGAGAGCCCTTGGTTGTCGGCGTCAGCCCCGACATCGTCGGTGTGGCCGCCGATGCGAATGCGCAGGGTGGGCTGGTCGCGGAGCAGGGCGAACAAGCGCTGGAGCTCGCTAACGGAGCGGTCGTCGAGAGTGGCGGAGCCGGTGGCGAAGAAGATGTTGCGCAGCACGCTTTCGCCGCCGCCGCTGATGGGCACGAGGTCGATGTCCAGGCGGTAAGGTTCCACAGCGCTGCCTTCCGGCAGGCTGAAGTGCGCGGAGGCAAAGAGGTAGTCTTTGCGCATCACGTTCAGCGCGTATTCGCGGCCGGAGGGGAGCACCACAAAGAATTCTCCGGTACCGGGGGCTGCGGTAGAACGCGTGAGCAATTCGCCCGAAACTACATCAGTGAGTTCCACCACTGCGGCCAGCGCTTTGCCGGTCAGCGCATCGCGGACGCGGGCTTTGACGTAGGTGACGGGTCGCGCGCGCAGGTGCTCCGGCAGTTCAAAGCTGTAGATGTCCAGCAGGCCGCGGCTGTCGGCGCGGTCGGAGGCGTAGTAGGCGGTGCGGCCGTCGGCGCTGACGATCAGGCTGCCTTCGTTGTCGGAAGTGTTGATGGGAAAGCCCAGGTTTTCCGGGGCCTGCCAGGCGCCATCGAGACCGAGGCGGCATAAGAAAAGATCTGTTTCGCCGAGCGTGCCGTGGCCTTCTGAGGTCAGGTAGAGCGTGGCGCCGTCAGGGTGCAAAAAAGGCGCCTGGTCCATTTCGGGGCTGTTGACCACCGGGCCGAGGTTGACCGGTGCGGTCCATTCTCCCGGGCGAAGGGCAGCGCCGCTGCTGGCAACGCCTTCGCTTGCCGCGGCACTTCCGCTGTTGCCGCTGCTGCTGCGCCGGCTCATCCACAAATCGCGCTCGCCTTGGCCACCAGGCCGGTTGGAGCTGAAGTAGAGGGTGTGGCCGTCGGCGCTCAGGCAGGGCTGGCTGTCCCAGTGGGAACTGTTGACAACCGGACCGAGGTTGCGCCCTTCCGACCAACCCCTTCCCTGGATGTACTGAGATTCATATAAGTCGCAACTACCTATCCCGTCCAGCTCGTTGCATTTGGTAAACAGGAGCAGCGTGCCATCGGCGCTGAGGTGTTGCGCGCCTTCGTTGAGCGGCGTGTTGACCGGCGGGCCGAGGTTGCGTGCACGGGTCCAGCCGCCGCCTTGCGAGGACTGGCGTCTGTTGCTTATATAAAAATCCTCGTTTCGTCCGTCCAGACGGCGGGTAAAGACCATAACGCTATCGTCCAGACTCAGCGAGGGCAGGTATTCGGCGTGTTCGCTGTTGACCGAGTCGCCCAGATTTTTTGGGTCGAATGGCACCGGGTTCCGCACGGCGGCGGCGAGTCGGCGCAAGCGGGCGGCTTCGCTGCGAGAAACGTCGGCGCGTTCGCCCGTGTTGCGGTCTGCGTAAGCATCGAGCGAAAGGGCCGCGTCGTCAAAACGACCCACCCGAGTTTGCAAGGTGGCCAGGCGCAGCCAAGCGCCGTTTTGGTATTCGCCGTCCAAAGCCAGGCCGCGTTCAAAAGCCGCGATGGCCATGCTGTCGCGCTGCGCTGTTGCATATATGTCACCAGCCAATAAGTGCGCGTCCACAAAACCGGGTTCCAGCCGTAAGGCGTCCTGGACCGCGGTCAGGGCTTTTTCCAGGTCTTTTTGTTGAAAGTACGCCAGGGCATTTTCCCAGGCTTGGCCCGCTTTTTTGGGTGCGGTGGCGCGGTAAATGAGCGTGGGGCTCTCTTTAGACATTCCCGGTTGGGCCCGGAGCATGGTTGTTGCTGCGCTGAGCAAGCAAAACAGGGCAACATAGCCCGCTTGGGCCGCGATTCTACTATTCATCCAAGGCAACAACGCGCTCAGGGTATGTTGAGGTATTTGTGGGTTTGCAAAGAAACCGACCAGCGGGGATGCGCCTTGACGTAATCAACCAGGGCGGGGTTGATGCGCTCCGAGCGGCTCCATTCCGGTTGCAGGAATAACTTGCAGGTCGGGCTGACCGTTGCTGCGTGTTGTTCGGCCCAATCAAAGTCGTGTCGATTGTATACTACTACCTTGAGTTCGTGCGCGGCAGCCGCCACTTCCGGCAGCGGTGCTTTGAATTTTTTGGGCGAAAAGCAGATCCAGTCCCAACGACCGCTCATCGGATGCGCGCCTGAGGTTTCCAAATGGGTCTTTAACCCCTGAGCATGCAAAGCTGTGGTCAACGCGTCCAGGTTGTGCATCAGCGGTTCGCCGCCCGTGACGATCACCCTTTCGACCGGAAATGCCTTGAGTTCCTGAAGCAAATCAGCGATGAGCCGCTTAGGATGCGCCGCCGGGTTCCAACTCTCTTTCACATCGCACCAAGTGCAGCCGACATCGCATCCCCCCAGCCGGATGAACCAAGCCGGCCGACCCGTATGGAACCCTTCGCCCTGCAGCGTGTAAAAGGACTCCATGACCGACAGCTCCAAGGCAGTCAGGCTTTTTGTGAGAGAAGGAGTGGGCATGGGGGAAAAGGCGGGTTTTGGGGGTGAATGCAGACCCGTACCAGGCGGTTTTCACGCAAAGATACGAGGGAAAGGGTGCTTGCGCGTCTTGCAACGCTAATGGTTTAGGGTTAGCCGCGTACGGTTTTAAGGGGCGGTCTGTGTATCTTGAAGTGGAGATTGCGGCAGAACAATATCCGTTTTAAGCAATTAAGGGATGCCCTGAAGATTTGGACTTACAGATAGCGATTTGGTCATTCTTTGCGATGCACTGCGGCATGAATCGGCAGTGTAGAAAGCCATTATCTTTGGCAGCCGGGCGAAGGGCGACCAACGCCACGGCAGCGATGTGGACTTGGCACTGACAGGACCACACCTCACCGCACGTCAAGTGGCCAGCATCGGCGATTGCTTGAATGAGGAGCCGGTATTGCAGTATCGCTTTGATGTGCTGAATTACAATGCGATCAGTGAACCGGCTTCGGTGGCACACATTGATCGGGTAGGGGAGTCAATAGTTGAAAATATTTGACTTATATACTGCATTTTTATATTGATTTGCGGTTGCAAGAAGTTGGCGATTTCGAAGCACTAAACTTTCTGTCAGCATAAAAGTTGATACGAAACAAAAAGCTTCATTTAACCACTGAACCGCCAATTTCTTGTAGGTGCTGTGTGTGCCTCGAATGACGAATATAAGCGTTCCTTCAAAAGAAGGAATACCCGGAGAGTGAAAGTCTCTTGTGCGCGGAGTAACGCCCGAAGCATTTGCAAGTGCAAATTTCGGAGTAAAGTGAGCCACCCATTTCGGAGCAAAGTGAGCCACCCATTTCGGAGCAAAGTGAGCCACCCATTTCGGAGCAAAGTGAGCCACTTGATGGCGGAGCGGAGCAGTCAGCAGCGGTCATAGTAGCCATCCGGCCTAGGCAGGATGGTGAAAGACCAAACGGTGGATGCAGCAAATGGAGTTGGGAGCGCGGGTCGCGCGTATGGCAGTTGCCTAGCGATCCGGTAGCCCAGCCCTGGGCGGTGCAGCAATCTGACTCAAAAGGTAAGTTGTATATCTATCGAACCGCTGTATACGCGGCCCGCACGCACGGTGGTGTGAGAGCCTCTCCCTGCCAGTGAAAGATGGCAGGGCGAGCTACTCGATTAGCGGTTCGTGCTTTTTTTATTCTCCTTGCTATCATTGTCAAAACAGTTTAGTTCCTCTGATAGGTCATTCAAAAAATTGAATTTTAATTTGGTCTCTTTTAACCCGTAATTAATACTTTCGGATTTTGTAAATCGTTTCTAAGTTTTAAGCGCAGCTTCCAATTTTTTTAGCTTATCCGGAATTTTATTAAGTGCCAAAACGAAATCTGCACAGCCTGCTGCCTTGGCACTAAGCGGCATGGAGTCAACTTCGGCTGACATATCCTGGGCAAAGGTTGTTCCTCCTTTAGCTTTGATGTGCATGCAGCCCACTGTACCATCGCCATCATATCCAGAAAGAATAATACCGACAGCCCTTGCGCCCATTTCATCTGCCAGGGAAATGAAAAATAAATCTACTTGTTTGTTCCTGCCAGTGCGAGGGGAGATTACTTTCAAGCTATAGTTTTCCATAGTAAGATCGGAGTCAGGAGGAATAACATAGACATGATTCGCAAGGATCGGCATTGCCTCAGAAGCCACGATTACTGACATTTTCGTGTGCCTCTGCAGTATTCTAGCTAACTGACTATGGGCGGTGGGGTTCATGTGAGAAATAATAACAAAAGCCATGCCTGTATCATGCGGCATTGCATCCAGCAGAGCTTTGTATGCGTTAAGTGCTCCGGCTGAGCCACCAATACCTACAATGAATATAGGCTGAACTGTTTTCATTGATTGTTATTTATTCTCAGGAACATTTTTATCAAAATTCTTTTTCTGATTGCCGTTAAACGTAGATTCAGCATAAGGTGTTAACATAATTCCATCATCACTCATAATGAATTTATGCACATCGCTATTATGGTTAGTACCACGAGACTTAACAATGAATACTTCCCGGGTGCGTCTTCTGCCCTCATCATCTTCTACCATTCTCACAACAATCCAGGTATCAATCAGAGAGGATACACCGATTTCGCCACTCGTGTTACTTTGAAAGTTTGCAGAAACAAGACTTGTAAAAAACGTAGTGATGCCCTTGGATTTTAAAAGGTCAATCATACGGGTAATCATTGATGAAACTTCACGCTCGTCGCCTTCTCCAACAAGACTTGTGAGTGGGTCTACGACCACAGCTTTTGGTTGGAAACTATCTACGAGCTTATAAACATTGAGTAAATGCATCTCCAAACCAAGAAAAGAAGGTCTGATAGCCACAATCTTTAACAGTCCTTTTTTTATCCATGGCGCAAAATCATTGCCGATAGATTTCATATTTTGAGTAAGTTGCCCTGCTGATTCTTCATAGCAGAAGAAAAGACAACGTTCCCCACGTTTACAACTTTCCAGTGCAAATGCCGCCCCAAAACTTGTTTTTCCGCTACCTGCAGTGCCGGAAGCCAGTATAGTACTACCCCTGGTGTAACCTTTACCCGTGAACAATTTATCTAACGATGGAATCCCTGTCGAAACCCGCTTGTCTGTGCCCGGTTGTTCAAGTCCTGCTGAGGTTATGGGAATTACTGAAAGACCTTCATTATCTATAACAAATGGATATTCGCTTGTACCATGACGTGACCCCCGATATTTAATGACACGAACTCTACGGGTTGCAATTTGGTCTTTGACCCTGTTATCCAGCAAAATAATGCAATCTGAGATGTACTCCTCCAGACCATGACGGGTATATGAACCAGATTGTGCGGCCTCGCCTGTAAAGATTGCGGTGACTTTTTTTTCTTTAATCCATCGAAAAAGTCTTTTTATCTCTAAGCGAAGAATTCCAAGATCTGTAATGCCTGCAAAAATAGATTCAATAGAATCTAAAACGACACGTTTGGCACCGATAGAATTAATGGCATCTTCCAAACGAACGAATATTCCCTCGAGATTAAAGTCAGTCTCCTGAATGTCTTTACGGTCTAAAATAACATGTTCGAGCACAATCTTTTTCTGCAATACAAGCGCCTTCAAATCCATATTGAGAGAGGCCACGTTTTTATAGAGTTCATCTTCTGTCTCTTCAAACGACATGAGAACCCCTGCCTCGTTGTAATCGGTTGCACCTTTGATTAGAAAATCAACCCCAAAAAGCGTTTTCCCGGAGCCTGCATTGCCGGAAACTAACGTGGATCCATTTTTTGGAAGTCCGCCTTCGGTAATTTCATCAAAACCTTTGATGCCAGTAGGGCATTTGAGTAACTCATTGCGCTTGGTTGTAATTTTTCCCTCGGTAGTTTTTGCCATTTGATAGTCGTTTATTGTTTTATTGCGGTAGCGTTTCCGTAGTTTTTTTTCAATCCAAATTTACTATACATGGCGCACTAGCTTTTATGCAGGTACTTTCCTTTGTTTTTCCCTATCCCAAAAACGGTGTTGTGCAATTGCTTTGATAAAATCTTTTGCAGGTTTGTCAATCAAGAATCCTCCATCTTTGGGTTTATCCCCTGCATAAGATTTATTTAATAAATTAACCCCATCGCCATCAGCGGCAATGGCTTTACAATGTTTGTATGCTTCGTTTACAAAATGTATAGCATCGGGTTCGGCAATCAATGCAGTTGCACTTTTTGCACCGGAAGGAATATACACCGCATCAAATAATACTGACGATGTATTGAAAAAACTCTGGTCAACTTTTATTTCTTTCCCGGTTGCTCCTTTTATAGTTCCCAATTTAGGAGCTATGATTTTTGTTGTTGCACCTTCGGCTTCAAGCGTATTTTTCATTACAGATAGAGCGTTTTCATCCACTCCGTTTGCTGCAAGTATGGCTATACACCTTGTCTTGATAGAATTTTTTATAGTGTTTGCCATACTCAAAGCGGCTGATTTTTCAATGCTTTGTTTCATTTTTATCGGCTCATAGTTTTTTTGGATGCCATCGGCAGGAACACTGTGATTGATTGGGTAAACAGGTTGTGTGGGTACAGGCATTCCTAAACCATCAGCTACTTTTGCTGCTAAAGTAGTATCAACCTGGGTAAGTATGCCTAACATTCTTTCACGAATGGTGTTGCTTACTAATTTTCCTAACTCAAATGTGAGTGCATTGATGATGTGATTCTTTTCGTGTTCTGCTTGGCTGTTAAAAAATAGAGTTGCCTGACTGAAATGGTCAAAGAAACTCCGGCTGCGTTCACGGATTTTTTTTGCATCAACGCGTTCCTGAAAACTTGTGAAACCGCCGTCAACTGCTTTTGCCTGAAATGGGCAACCATTGCTGATTGTGTTGGGCTGATAACTTGTTTTATCGCTGTTGATTGTTTGTCGCATGTGTCCATCACGCTGGTTATTCATTACGGGAACGATTTTATTTAAATTCATTGATAATTAATACGATTAGGACTGTGCCACAAAGTTGTGCGTACTAAACGACACTTTCCTTACATAACCTTGATGAAATGTTACATGTTTCACACATTAAGTGAGCAATTTATCATTCTACTGGACTTTCACACAGTTCGTCCAGTATTGAGATCTGTACTTGGTCGAAGTCCATCCACGTATAAAACATTTGGCCATAATGGCTCTACACTGAGGGCTACCACAATTCAAAAGAATTCATCGGCAAACCAGAGAAACTGGAAGAGGCAGGCAGAGCAAACCTGTTGGCCGAGGTTGAGGCACTCAAAAAACTTGACCCAATTTTCCCAATAGACTTGTTACGATGGGGCAGCTTGGTGGGAAAAACGAGCTGCTACACACTGCCCCGTCGCAACAAGTCTAATCAAATACTCCAACTCCCCTGGGAAATTACCTTTCCCGACAGCCCCAATGGGCGCAATGTGTTTCAATACAACGGCGTATGGCTCAACCGAGGTGAACTCGATAAACTCATCGAGCGAGCCAATGAATCTACGCCTCGCCAGAAAAGTGATTACGACCACACCAACCCCGATGACAACCCTAATCCGAGAATATCTGATTCCAGAAGACTCAACGAGCATTATGCCCCAAGGGGTAAAAGAAATCGATCCTTGGAGATTTTTTCGATTTTTAAACTAATTTTTTTCCGGCGGCGTTGCAGGTCGCAGACCCTCACGAGCAGCTTCCGTGTTGTATTTAGGTAATTAATATCGAACACGTTGCGCCAGCGGTTTTTCCTCAAACAGTTGAGTGCCCGAGGTATTTTTCGACCAACCTTGATCCCTTGATTTTTTTACAACACGCTCCTTAAATGTGGGAAGTTGGATAAAACAGTGAACCATGAAGGCTCAACTTTCGTTATCATTCGGTGATGCAAAAAATACTTATTGTTGAAGACGATCCACACATCGCCGCACTCATCAACCGAGCATTGCAAGAGGCAGGCTACGAGACTTTCGTGGCGTTCGATGGAAAAATGGGCATGGAGCTGTTTCATAATCTCCGACCTCAGTTGGTCATCACCGACTTAGTCATGCCACACGTTGGTGGCCACGAATTATGCCAGCAGATTCGAAGTGGGAAATATTATGTCCCGATCATCATGCTCACCGCACTAAGTTCAACAGATGATGTTGTTCTGGGTTTGGATTCAGGTGCCGATGATTACATGGCCAAACCATTCAGGGTTCCCGAATTGCTTGCGAGAGTGCGGGCGCTGTTGCGCCGGGTTGAAGTAGCGGAACCCCTTCAGATCAGCACATTGGCCGACCTAACCATCGACTTTGATACGAAGACGGTGTGCCGCAACAACGAACCAATCAAACTAACGCCTACGGAGTTTCGCCTCTTGGAATACCTGATGTGCCATAAAGGTCGCGTAAAAACCCGCATGGATATCCTGGAAGAAGTATGGGGGATAGCTTTTGACCCTGGCACCAATGTGGTAGATGTTTATATCAATTACTTGCGCAATAAGATTGACAAGCCCTTTGAGAAAAAATTGCTTCATACGCAATTCGGGCTGGGATTTGTTTTGAAAGAATAACCGAAAAGCTATGCGACTTCCACGGCTCACCATACGCCAGCGCCTGCCGCTATTGATTTCTATTTCAGCGCTCCTGATCCTTTTGCTCGTGGGCTTTTTTATCTATGTTTTTTCGGAGCGGTTTTATGAACAAGAATTCAAGGCGCGTATCCTGGAAAGGCTGACCGAAGCCGACTCTTTGATTGCCCTTGACCAATCCCACCCTTTCACTGTAATCAATAATTTGCCGGCAGGGGAACTTCCTGACGAGAAAATTTTTTATGCCGCCGACCCTCGCCTTATTATTCTGCCGAATGGAACAGTGCCGTTATCTCAGGTTATAGACACCACAAAATTTGACTTACTGCCTTACTGTTTTGCCCACGTTGGACAGCGTGACTATGGAATCCGGCACAATGCCATCACACACCATACCTTGGTCGTATCCGCAGTAGACCGCTATGGTCATACCAAGATTAGAAACCTGCGAAATGGCATTATCACTGGCGTTTTGTTTGGGGTGGTGCTGTTGACCTTTACCAGTTGGTTCTGGGTAAGAAAAATGTTGCAACCGATTGCCAACAAAATTGCTAAGGCCCGTACCATTGGTGCCAAAAGCCTCAATTTGCGCTTGGATGTGAAAAACAACCATGACGAACTGGGGTTGCTGGCACTTACCTTCAATGAGATGTTGGAACGCATTGAACAGGGCTTCCGTACGCAGCAGCAATTTATCCGGAACGCTTCGCATGAAATTCGCACCCCCCTCACCGCCATCATAGCCGAGGCGGATTTAGCCTTACAACAAAGTCGCACACCGGAGAATTATCGGTATGCACTCGAAAATGTAAGTACACAGGCAGAAAAACTCAACGAATTGGTTTCAAAACTACTCCTCCTGGCAAAGGTGGAGGGCAACATCCGTTTTTCCGATCGAACCTGCGCTCCCGACGAAGCCTTGATGATTGCGTTCAGGGCTTTGCAGGTCAAGTATCCAACGGCCAGCCAATCTATCCAACTGCACATTGAGCTGCCCGATGCCTATCAACTATTGGTACGCTGCGACCCGGATATTTTAGAAATCGCTTTTTTCAATTTACTTGACAATGCTGTTAAATATGGCAACGGCCATTTAGTGCGCGTTCGACTTTCCCTGCTCGATCAATTGGTGTGTTTGGAGGTAGCCGATCATGGTGTGGGCATTGCCCCCGATGATATGGAGCATTTGTTCAAGCCGTTCTACCGCAGCAAACACAACAGTCATCTTCCAGGCAGTGGCATAGGGCTTTCCTTGGTAAAAACCATTGCCGATAAATACGGCGGGAGCATCCAAATCGAATCTGAACCTAAGCAGGGCACTACGGTAATGTTGTGCTTCCCACGAAACATGAACGAGGTTGGGAAAATCTAATCCCATTCTTAATCAATTCTTATGCCGCTCTAATACCTTGCCCGATACCTTTGTGCTATCACTAAACAGTTAAATAGCATGAAAATCTTGAAGATCAATTATTTTGTTATCGCCTTTACAGCGTTATTGATGACGAGTTGTGCAACAGTTATGCCCGACGAAGTGGGTGTTCGACGCACTTTTGGTCGTATCGGAGATACCGTGAAACAACCTGGTATTGTGGGTTACAATCCTTTCACTACCCGAGTGGTAAAAGTGCCCGTCAGGACGATGAACTTGGCCATCGTCGAAAACCTGCCCTCGAAGGAAGGACTGACCATCCGTTCGGAAAGCTCTATCCTTTACCGCATCCAGCCGAATGCAGTGCCCCAAATCCTGAAAGAGACCGGAATGGAGTTTGAGGAAATGTTGATTCTGCCCGTTTTCCGCTCTGCTGCTTCCGATGTGTGCTCGAAATATGACGCAAAGGATATGCACAGCGCTAAACGAGCTGAAATTGAAGGAGAGATAAAAAAACGGATGGTTGAAGTCTGTGCACCCAAAGGGTTTGTTATCGAATCGGTGCTCTTGAAGAGTATCACCTTGCCAGGCGGATTGTCAAAATCTATAGAAACCAAACTAGAAGCAGAACAGGATGCCTTGCGGATGCAGTTTGTGTTGGATCGCCAAAGACAAGAAGCGCAGCGCCAGATCATTGATGCCGAAGGCGTCAAAGAAATCGCCAGAATTCAAGCAGAAGGCAAGAAAAATGCTACCATCATTGATGCCGAAGCCAGAGCACGTGCCAATGAGATTGAAGCAGAGGGCATCAAAAAGGCCAACGACCTCATTAGCCTGAGCCTGACACCGAACGTGCTCAAATTCAAACAGATTGAGGCATTTCAGAAACTTTCAGCATCGCCCAACACCAAAACAATCATCACTGACGGCAAGAGCCCGATGGTGAATATGTTGGGCAACGAGGGAAACTGATCGGGTGAGCAGCTCGCAACCGGCTCTATTTTTTCATGATTTATTGGGCGGGTCGCCTGCCATGGTTTTTAAAATAGCATTCCACCATGAAAAAGCAAATAATAGCAATTGCCTACACGCTCGGCATCATTTTATTAGTCTCTGCCTGTCAAAATGATAGCGACAACGCAAAAACCAAAAGCTTGTCAACACTTGCAGCCGATGACACAGCAAAAATTGCCGAAACAGAACTCCCATATCCACAATCCCCCGACGAAGCCATTGCCCGGCTCAAAGAAGGGAATGCCCGATTCATCAACGATCAAACGATACACCCCAACCGCGACGACAACCGCAAAATCATTCAAGCCAAAAAGCAAACACCTTTCGCCAGTATAATGGGTTGTAGCGATAGCCGGGTACCCGCTGAAATCGTCTTTGACGAGGGCTTGGGTGATCTTTTCATTGTCAGAACCGCAGGCCAGGCACCCGCGATCGCTTCTTTTGGTTCGCTTGAGTTTTCTGTGGCCGTGTTGGGGGTAAAAGTGATTGTGGTGATGGGGCACGAAAAATGTGGTGCAGTTGCCGGAGCTATTGGCACAACCAAATTGCCAGGGCATATAGAAGACCTGGTCAATATCATCCGGCCAGGCATCAAAGAATTCATCGGCAAACCAGAGAAACTGGAAGAGGCAGGCAGAGCAAACGTGTTGGCCGAGGTTGAGGCACTCAAAAAACTTGACCCAATCCTTTCCCAATATGTGAAAGAAGGGAAAATTAAGATTATTCCTGCTTATTATCACCTGGAAACAGGCCAGGTAGAGTTTTTGTAAATATTTAAATTGGAGTTTTTTCATACACGGGTTTGGATTTAGCAGCCGGACACAACACTTTCGTTCGGCTGTTATTTTAAACTCATTATTCACATAATTAGTGAACGACTATGCTTATACGCTTTTCATTTTGGGGGTTTTGTTGCCTGGCACTTTGCTCCTTTCCAAATTGCAAAAAAGAACCGGTACAGCCAGCACCTGCACCCTGGAAAGCCGCACCCGGCTTTTCATACAATAATTAGGATCGCTTTTAACAGCGCCATCTGGGATGATCAATTGTCCGTTTTAACTGGCAATTTCCTCATTACATAAACGCTGTACAAATCATTATTCCATTTTACCGACTTATTACAAGAAAAAATTTCTTCCACTATGCTTTTACGCTCCGGTTTGGTTTTTTCATTACTAATTTCACTGGCCGTTAGTTCGTTGGCTCAGAACACCCGCATAAACGATTACAATAAAGTGGGCTGGTGGGCAGGATTTGCTACCCTCAAACTTGATAATAAGTGGGGAATCCACACCGAGTACCAATGGCGGCGGGAAAATTTCGTGACCGACTTGCAGCAGGGGCTTTCACGGGTCGGCCTGAATTACCAACTCACGCCCAGAGTCCAACTTCGTGCTGGATATGCCTGGATCGAGACCTTTAACTACGGGGATTACCCGATTAATGCACTTGGAAGGGACTTCACGGAACATCGGGCATTTCAAATGGCGACCCTGACCGATAAACCTGGTCGCCTGGAGGTGTCGCATCGGTTCATGCTCGAACAACGCTGGATAGGCCGATACACCAAACCAGAAGTGATCCGCGAAGATGAATACTTCTTCGTCAACCGCCTGCGCTATATGTTTCGGATTCAATGCCCGATCATGGGTGAAACGTTAGACGACAAGGAATTATACGCCGTCGCCTACGACGAAATTTTCATCGGGTTTGGGAAAAACGTCAACGAAAACGTGTTCGACCAAAACCGTATCGGGTTCTTGTTGGGCTATCGTTTCAATAAAACAATCCGAATCGAAGGCGGCTTTTTTAACCAAATACTCCAACTTCCCCGGGAAATCACCCTGCCCGACAGCCCCAATGGGCGCAATGTCTTTCAACACAACTCTGGCTTCATTGTCAATACGCTGGTGAATCTAGATTGTAGCCGTAAAAAATAATATTTTCCACCAAACACTTATCATTCAACTATTCTTCGCTATGAAATGTCCAAAATGCAACGCTGTATTATCTATTTATGAACGTCAAGGGATTGAGATTGACTTCTGCCCAGATTGCCGCGGCGTATGGCTCGACCGAGGTGAACTCGATAAACTCATCGAGCGAGCCAATGAACCAACCACTCGCCAGAAAAGTGATTACGATCACACCGACCCAGATGACAACCCCAATCCGAGAATGTCTGATTTCAAAAGACACAACGAGCATTATGTCCCAAGGGGCAAAAAGAAATCGATCCTTGGGGAGCTGTTCGATTTTTGAACCAATTTTTAATGTGAATAAAATACAAAAAATGAACCATGGGCTCTTGATTGCCATTGCCGTATTGATGCTGTCCTCAATACCTTCTATGAAGGCGCAGGAAGGGGATAGTCCAGAGACATTAAAATGGGTGTCCGGGATCGCCACACTCTTGGAAGAACGATTGACAAACACCCTTAAAATTCCAAATCAAGCTAATTTACTGATCAAACTGATTGAATCCTCTAACGATTTTGAAGTTGTGGCATTGACTGGGCTGTACTGCCATGAGGCACGTTCGGCAGCAGAGTTGGGTCGCCAGTACTGCAATTGGCTCAATTCTTACACCCGGGATAAAGACTTGAATTCATTGGTCCTGCGCGCGCAAGAAGCCCGACAACAGGCAGTCAGGATGCAGGGCGCTGTAGTTGGCTGCCTTCAGGATACTACAAAAAAACCGGTGGAGCGTAGCTTTTCACTCGCTGATGTCATCCGATCCAATGCCGAAACCATTGAGCACGATTTAGCCGACGGACTGGCATCGCAAAACTTTCATATCCTGTCGCAAAAAGTGGAGAACGCCGAGCGGGTTTTTCATGATACCGAATTGCTGACAAGCCGACTCAACAATTGTGAACCTGTTCTTAATGCCGCTCAAGAAGGGATAAAAGCCTGCATGGCTATACTGGCTGCTCCAAACTGGAGCTTGGTCACAACCCACTTACATCAGGCCGCAAGTTTGGCCGCTACCATCAAGGATCGGGCAGAAGAATGCCGGTAGGTAGGGTTGATTGTTGGATTCGGATGCATTTCAAAGGTGATTTCAAAACTGCTCATTAAGGAACGCGGCACCAATAACTTGTCGCTTTGGCCTACTCCTGATCTGTCATGTCTTCTCCGCCAGTCGGCGGATACGGCATGACAACCCGTTTTGAGGGAAGTTCACAAGTTATCTTTCACACGTCCCTTAGGTGACAGAAAAGAGCGTGTTTCGTTTTTCTACCGCAGCACCGTCACTTCCCCGTCAAAATACTTTCGCTCCCCGTCGGTAAATTCCACTTCCGCCGTCCAGATGAATACGCCCGGTGGAAGCACCCTACCCCGTGCAGTCCCGTCCCAGCCCAACGCAGGATCATTCGGCGCAAAGTCCAGCCGCTCGAACACCAACTCGCCCCATCGGCTGTATACCCGCAGCGACCGCACCAGCCCTACCGCTTCGCTTCCGTAGGCCGTAAACCGCCCGTTCTCCGCCAATGCGTTGCCGCCCGGAGCGAGTACGTTGGGAAAAAATACAAACCGCGTTTTGTCCGTTTGTACCGCCAGCGTATCGGCTGCGGGGCAGTCGTGTTCATCAATGACGGCCACCGCGATGAACGCAGGTCCCTGTAATACGATGATTTGTGAAAGTTGATTGGGATTTGGGAACAGTTCGGGCGGCGACCATGCGATCTGTTGTAACACCGCCATAGATGGGTTGACAGCAGCAGTCAGCACCAGCGGCACACCGGGAATGGCTAAAGTATCGCCTGTCAGCGTCACGGTGAGAACCGGTGGCTGCGGTACGGTGGCTACGGCGGTCCAGGTGCAACCGTTGGCATCGCGGACGGTAAGATTGTAATCTCCACCAGACAAATTTTCAAACACGGAATCCGGCGCAAAGGGTTGATTACCTAGCCGGTACTCAAACGGCGGCAGGCCGCCTTGTACCTCGCCGATGCTGAGTTGGCCACTGAACTGTCCGTAGCAACGCGCCGAATCTGTTGTGATCGCAGCGCTTTCTGGTGCAACCAATGCGAGCGCTGTCGTATCAGAATCCGCGCAGCCAGTGGGATTGGTGATCGTGAGTGCATAGTCGCCGGGCGGGAGGTTCATAAGCGCAGCCTCGCTGCTGCCGTCCGACCATTTGAACTGGAAGGGGCCGTTGCTGCCAGTCTGGGCTACGATGCTGCCGGGCGTGTTGCAGGTGGGATTTTGAGGAACCAGTTCCAGCAATACGGCCTGGATGTCTACCCGAACGGTATCCGTCACAATGCACTCGTTGTTATTTACAGTGACAGTATAAGTAGTCGTCACCGCAGGCCATGCCACAGGGTCGGCGCAATCGGTGCAACTCAACCCGATGGAAGGTGACCAGCCGATTTTTACAAACGCACCATTGCCAACGGTCAGTTGCACAGAATCACCAGAGCAAATTGCAACATCGGGCGAAAGTTGGAGATCAGAAAGTGGGTCAAGACTGATGCGGAGCGTATCGGAATAGACTTTTCCGCAGCCATCGAGGGCTTCCACCCAATAGGTGCCGGGCGAGTACGCGGTGTAATTGGATGCCTGCGAGCCGTCGTTCCAGCGATAAGAAGCAAAGCCTGCTCCGGCGTTCAGCGTCACCGTGCTGCTGCTGCAAAGTTTCAAATCAGGACCGAGATCCAGTTTATTCACGGCATAAGGTGTTGAGAACGAAGCGATGTTATCCGAATAGCCGCATTCTTTGCCGAAGGCGGCAGGAAACGAAGTGGCTGTGTTGAAAGGGCGTGGCGTTTTCCCGTCGTCATTGGCCACTGCGAACAGGGCCTGATTGAACGCGGCTGGCAGCATCAGTGCAAAGGAGCGGCATTGCTGGGGCAGCAGGCGACCCGGCAGGGGTGCAGTATGCAACAAGGTCGCATTGGTAAGAGTCGGGTCGGCGGTGTAAAACGCGAGCGGAAGTCCGGCAGCCACCGGTTTCTCACTCGTGTTGCAGACAGTGACCCAGACGCGAAGGCTGTCGCCCGCCGCAGCGCAACGGGCACTGTCTATCCGCAGCGAGACGTCGGCGAGCGGGCGCACGGCGTGGTAGAGGCTATCGAACAGTGGCAATTGCGCCAGGCATTTGTTGAGCGGTCTTTGGTTGCTGCTGGGCAATGGCAGGGGCAAGTGGTGGGCCTGCTGCTGGCGCGGTACCGTCAGGTCGTCGTTGATGGCGACAGGAAGGTAGTTGAACTGGTTCCAGACCGGGCGGGCCGGGTACCAGGGTTTTCCGGTAGATTTGACCACTACAAGCCTGCCCCGGCGATCGTCAGGAGTGGTTTTGTCCGTGTCAGAATCATAGGTTGTATAAACGATGTCGGCTTCGAGATCACCGTCCACATCGGCGATGACGGCGTAGTTGTCGAAAGGAAGAGATGGCGCCGGGATCGCAAACCAGTTGCGGTTGGGAGTTACTCCGGGCGGGAAGGGAGCCGGACCGCCGTAGAGCACACGCAATTGAGCCTGATCGTGCAATACGATCTCATCATATCCGTCGCCATTGAAATCGAAAGCGGTGGCGGCGATCGCAACCATAGCATCACTTTGTATAGGAATCTGCCACCAAAGATTGATCAGGTTACTGGCAGATTGAGCCGTGTAGCAAGAGAGGATATTGCCTGCTGCTAGAACGACATCAGACCAATCGGTTGCAAAGCCTTGTTGAAGGTCATTATGAACATTAGCGACACAAGGCAGACCGGCCGTGCCAGTCGAACTGAACAATAAGGTACGCAAGTTACCGGTCACAGGCGTACAGAATTCAACTGTTTGTGTCTCCGTCGTTACCACATCCAGATGTTTATCATTGTCAATATCTGCTGTTGTAGAATACCCAAAACCCGTAAAAGGCCACATGGAACAATAATTCGTCATAAAGCCATTAAAAATTCCTGCACTTTGGACGATTAAAGTAACTGCACCTCCTCCTACCACTTCCATATCCGGGCAGCCATTGGAAGGCATTATGCACTGCGCCAAGGGAGTCTTTACCAGGTCCGCTGCTATACTGCTGTTGACCAAATTTGCCTGATTGAGCCGACCATAGAGCACTGGTTGTAATATATTGGGAATGTTAGAGCGCAATATCGGGGCAGCAGGATTAGCGAAGTCGAGCCCAAAAATAAAATTACCGCTGTACACTTCTGCGATACCATCGTGGTCAAAATCAACCGCGCCCAACCGCAGTCCGGTGAACGGCAGTTTATCCTGGCTCTCCATCCAAAGTGTCATAGGCGGGTTGGCGCCGGGCAGGTAATTTGTGAAAATGCGCAGGACACTGTCCGCACACGCGATGACGATTTCAGGTTTCCCATTGTGGTCCAAATCCGCTACCATCGGATGTACCATAGGCAAACTTCCAAAACCGCCCGGCACCTCCAACGCTTCCGGCGCATCGGCGTTGCTGCCGTCTCCTTTGAAGATCAGGAGGGTAGTCGCAAGATCGTTGATATGCGCCGGAGCCGCCGGCACGATGATTTCCGGCAGGCTGTCAATCGTCGGATTCAGGTTAGCCACCAACGGCACTCCGGCCACACTGACTGCATCAGCCGTACTGTTCCACGCAATGGCACCTGAAATATCGCTTTCAGGGCTGTTGTCGGCGCAGATTGGCAGCGGGTTGGGGCAATGGCATTCTGCATCATAACAATCCACGTAGCCGTCATAGTCGTCGTCCAGTCCGTTGTTGCAGATTTCAGCGCAGCGCTGATCAAAACAAATGATCGAGTTTGTAAATGGGGTGGTATCTGTCAGTATATTCAACAGGATCGTCGCCAGGTTGAGGTTTTTGTCTTCAAAACCAACCGCCGAATCGGCAATGGCCTGCATGAACAATGGCAAATTTTGCTGAACAGAGGGCAAGACTCCTATACACCGGGCTATAGTAGCATCCTCCGTAGAAGCGGTAAAAACGCGGATGGGCGACCAGGACGGGAATTCTTTTGAAATATGCATGAAACGGTTGGCATTCGGACCTTCCAGACGGCTCAGGAATCTATTCCCCAGTACAAGGTTAAAACCGTTCACGGCATATTGCGTGCGCCAAAGTTGACTCCCATCGGTACGGGCAAGCTTACAGGAATAATCCCCTTTCATGACCACACAGCCCTCACCCGGCAACACGGCCATTTGTTGGTATTCCTGCTGCATCCTTCGCGCCCACAACACCTCGCCCATCGAATCCGTCTTCCAGATAATGCCAGCATTTCCCGCGATGACGTAAATTTCTTGTCCGTCTACATCCATCGAACGGGGAGAATCATATAAAAACCCGGGAAAACCCGGTGGCATGGTATAGAATTTGGCAAACACTAATTCGCCGTTGGCGTCTAATTTTACAATTGAGGAATTATTGCGGACCAATACCAAACCGCCATCGCTGGTACTTCTGGTGCTGACGGCCCAGTTTCCGTCTTCCCGTGACCTGCTCCACAGGACGTTGCCGTTTTCATCTGTTCTGAATACATCCCAGGTGATGGACAACAAAGACGATATCTTTTGCACAACCATGTAATAGCCCCCCGCTTTGCATACAATTGCCAACACACGCCCATTTTTCACATCCTCGATTTTCCTGGTCCAGAGCGGCTGACCGTCCGCCGTACACTTTGCCACAAAACCGGTCGTCTGTATATAATCGGCAAAACCACTGACCAAATAACCGCCATCCGGTGTAGATACCACGCTGTTGAGATACCCCGATTCGGGGAAATATTTGACCCATTCGACGGCTCCATGCGCATCACACTTTGCCATCGCACCGCCCTTGGTGAGTAAATAGCCGGACAACATGAAACCGCCATCTGACAACGCATCCAGATTTCGAAAGCGCGTGGAGGATGGAAGTTGCTCCTCCCCATATTGGCGAAAAAAGTACTCCGGGCAAACTTCTCCTACGTTCACCTGTAGGGTTTGTGTCAACAAACAATACCCGTTCGAGGCTGTCAATCTCACCGTGACATAGCCATTTTCAGTAAAAATTTGAGAAAAACTACCCGAACTGGACACCACCACGCCATCCACCGTCCAACTGAAATTGGTCGCACCCGGCGTCTGTGCCGTGAATGTGACCAACTCTCCTACCGCAGGCATGGTGTCCGAAGCCACGATCCCACCCGTGATATTACAGCGCACCGAAAGCAGTACCTGCGCCGTATCCGTACAACGCGCATCGCCGTTGCCCACCACCAGCATCAAGGTTCGGATGCCCGTGCCCGGCAACTGAAATCCCGTCGGCATCGCGCTGTTCGAGAACAAAACCCCGTTTTCGAACCACTGAAACTGGGTCGCCCCCACCGACGTATTGGTCACCACCAGCCAATCCCCTACTACCAGGTTGCCACTGCCCGCCACCTCAAACCCGGCTGTCAACGCAACCGGGCAAGGTTCCGCACAACCCTTCGATCGGAGCAAACTTGCCCGCGCACCCTCGACCGACAATCGCATCCGAACCGACTGTCCAGGCGTGAAGCCTGAGTAGCAGACCGACGGCGAGTAGTCCATCAAATTCCAGGTAGAGTCGTCCACATCTGTAGCAAAGGGGTTGTTCACCGAAACGTCGTCCGCGTCCGTCGCGCAGGAGTTGAAATTACAGGCCGATCCGGTGGCACGGTCAGGCGGCGTGTCGCACACGCGGTCGCCATCAGTCAGGCAATTGGTATTCACGCAACCGCCTTCGAAGGTGTGGTACAGCCCCAGATAATGCCCCATCTCATGCGCCAGGTTGCTAACGCGGCGCGGTTCGGTACCCAAGCCGTCGGCTAAAATCACAATCCCATCGTAGGGCAATCCATGGGCAGCAGGCAGAAAAGCGTAGCCGCCCACATTCGGCCCGATCGCGGTGCTGTTGATGTCACGTACCACCCAGATGTTGATGTAGCGGGTTGGATCCCATGGACTTATATTCTTCAGCGCAAGGTCCTGCGTTTCGATCACCACGTCGGTCAGGGGCGACACCCTGCGGGTGATGCCATTGGTCGGCAGCCCGTCGGGCGTTTGGCGGGCGAGGCAGAACTGGATCATCGCGTCGTCACCCAATCCCTGCTGACCGAAGTAGCCGCTGTGCGAGAACGCCGTGTTGAGGTGGGCGATGGCAGTTTCGACGTCGGCATCGCTCAGATTTTCCGGGCCGTTCTGGTGGACGATGTGGATGACTACCGGCAAGGTGTAGGGCGCAAGAAGAAATCGTGTAGCACCCGTGCTGTCGTCTGCTGCGCTGGCCGTTTGTTGTAAAATAAATTGCTCGAGTGCGTCCTGCGTCGCTCGTACCGCAGGGTTTTCAGACAACAAGTGGTCATGTAGATGGGCAGTACCGCACTGGAAAGCAGGAGATTGAGCCCAACCTTTAAAAAACGGGAAAAAGAGCACCAGCGCAAGCGGCCAGGCAGAACGGGGTAATCGAAAAATGTGGTCAATGTAGTTGAATATGGTCAATAAGGACGCACGTGACCAGGTAGAACAAGGCGGTTGGAGTGCTTTCATAAGCGAGCGTGATTTGTGCAGACTCAAAGTTAACTCATTCTGCACACGCAATCTCTTTCATATCTGCCAATCCGCGTCAGTTCCTACAAAAACAATCGCCCCGCCTCGAAATCAATCGAAGCGGGGCGACTTTTGTCAGGTCAAACAAATCAATTATTTTTTCCAGGGCAACTCCAGCACACGCTGTGCAGCCAGTTCACCCATACGCAGCCCTTCTATACAGTCCATGCGGAAGTGAACGCCGAGCGGAACGCGGGAGAAAGCATCTTCTTCTGCCATGTCGCGGAACGAGCGGAATGAACGGGGTATCCCGAGGAATTCAGTGCGGGCGAAGTGACAGTTGTCTGTGAATGAGTAAGTGCCGGGGTGAGAAGCGTTGAACTCAAAGAACGATGACAAAATCTTGCCGCCTGCACCGCCGAAACCGGAATGTCCCGAAGGATAAGCCGGAAACGCCGGTGTGATATTGGCCTGACCGGTGTAAGGGTTGGTGAGAATGGTCGAAAAATTCGCAGCCTCCGGGTATTCCTGAGCGAGCACTCGGGGAATGTAGGATGCCGGGCGTTCTACATTGTAGAAATATTTGGAGTACCACACAGCCACTCCGCAGTCGTTGAGTGCCATGCCTATTTTAGCAAAAAGTTCGGCCGAAACAGCCAGGTCAAGGCCCTCTTTCGCAACTACCTGGTTGGCAATGGCGACCAGGCGCGTTGGCGGCGCAAACGTCACACCCAGCATGTCATCGCTCCAAAACTCTGCGATCCATTTTTGCTCATACGCCTGCGCAACTTGAGTGGTATTATTCGGATCATAGTGCTTAATGAAATTGACAGTATGGTACACTTCTTCAGCCTGGTTGTAGAACAGCGACGCTTTGTTTTCGCTGTACGGAATCGGCTTTCTGGCCAGCCGCTCCGATTGTGGCAGTGCAAAAGTGCGGGCCTGGC
>ENA-ORBV01000779-ORBV01000779.1-microbial-mat-metagenome-genome-assembly--contig:-NODE-779-length-72705-cov-10.317495_pt1 | contig 72705 bp, 64 predicted proteins | sample MGYA00237777_ERZ505514 | MGnify/ENA primary metagenome ERZ505514 (study PRJEB26160, sample SAMN06269048) | microbial mat metagenome | isolation source: Oligotrophic lake microbial mat | place...
GCCGACCCGAATGCCGCCGCTCCACCATCCCGGATCATCAAACGGCCGGCAAGCCACGATGCCTGCGTCATGACTCACAAAACCTCGGGGCTCGGGGCAGAGCCCCGTACAAAACGCGTTACTCCACCCACAGATTCTGCGGAAGAGCCGTTTTTCTGAAGCTCGACGACGCGGCACAGTCGCCGCTCGCCCGCTCGTTGTTTGAGCAGGCTTCGAACGGCGAATGCCTACTGATCCTCGACAAGATCGTGATCGTCGAGACGGTCTGGGTCTTGCGCTCGGTCTATGACGATACCCGGGAACGGATTGCCAACGTATTGGCGAAACTGGTCATCAAGCCCGGAATCCGTTGCGATGACGCGCCGATCACAATCGACGCGATTATCCGCTACAGGACATCAATGCTGGATATCGTGGACTGCTTTCTGGCGGCCCAAGCGGCAGCGGATGATGACGCCGTGGCGACATTTGACCAAAGGGATCAGCAAAGCGTTTCAAGGCCTGCCGACATGGACCCCCTGATTGCTCGCCCGGTGGTACGGCCTCGGCCAGGTGGGATGATACGATCGCTGGTTTATGCTGGAAGGAAATGGTCCTCGGGAGGGAATGCGATGGCTCACGTGATGCGTGTGATGGCGGTGGCCGGAGTGCTCGTGTGGCACGGAGGCATGCCCTCGGTCGGCTCGGGCGCCGAACCCGATCCGGTCGCCCGTGACCAGGCGGCCTACGCCGGTACCTGGCGGGCCGTCACCATTGAGGCCGACGGCACCTCCCAGCCGGCCCGCGATCGGAACATCATCGTGGTGAACCGCGATGACGGCACATGGACAATGACGATCGACGGCCGCGAGGCGAGCAGCGGCACGAGCACGATCGATCCGCTGGCGACACCAGCCGAGATCGATATCGAGATCACCGTGGGGGACGGCGCAGGCTCGAAGATTTCGGGGATCTACGAGCTCGGTGAGAACCGCCGTCGGCTCTGCTTCCGCGGCGCGGGCGAGTGGCGGCCGCGAGACTTCGTGACGGAACCGGGCAGCAAGGCCGTGCTCGTCACATTCGAGCGGGAGTGAACCCGTCGTCAGTGCCGGGAATCTGCCCGCTCGGCCTCTCCAACTGAAGAATCGGCACAGCTTAGCCGATCTTTAGCGGTAGGGAGGATTCCGCCGGCTCGCCGGCTGCCTCCGCATCGCTGGAAGGCGGTGCGCCGCGTCTGCCGCCACAGGGGTGCAACGACTCGTGACCATAGACGACCTCGGCTTTTCGACGGTTCGTCTTCCCTGGACGGAGGCCATGAACGGCGCCGTCCACGGCACGCAGTCGCGGACGCGCCAGCCGAGCGCGTCCGAGCCGATGCAGAACAAAACGTTCCTGCTCGGCGTGGGATGCCAGAAGGGGGGCACGACCTGGCTCTCCAACTACCTTCGGAACCATCCGAATACGGACATGGGAATCCGCAAGGAGTACCACGTCTTCGATGCCATGCACCTGCCATCGTGCCGGAGGTTCGTCGATGCCGAGACGGTATGCGGCCGACGGATGCTGGAGTGGTTCTGGAAGGTGAAGACGGATCCTGGGCAGAGCACGGCGCTCGATTTCTACGCCGACGTCGAAGCCTATTACGACTACTTCGAGTTCCTTGCGGGCCGCGAAAGCACCGTACGCGTGGTCGGCGACATCACGCCGTCGTATGCGGGCTTGCCAGCCGAGGTCTTTGCCTCGATCCGAAAGGCCCTCGAAGACCGTGGCTTTTCGGTGCGGGTCGTCTTCTTGATGCGCGACCCCGTGGAGCGAATCTGGTCAGCAGCGCGCATGGCGCACCGCAAGGGCCGTAGCGATGTGCACAACGATGCGGAGCGAGTCCGGAGCCTGTTTCGAAGTCACGACTACGTGCTTCGCACGCGGTACGACGAGACGATCCGCAACCTCGAGGCTGCCTTCTCACCCGACCAGTTGCACTTCGACTTCTACGAGACCTTCTTCACGGGTGACCACGTGCGGCTCCTCACCCAGTTTTTGGATCTGCCGTTCGTCGAGCCAGACACCGATGTCCGGTTCAACGCGTCACCGAAGAAGGGGAATCTCCCGGAAGACGTTCAGCGGCTTGTTGCCGAGTTTTACCAGCCGGTCTACGAGTTCTGCGCCGCAAAATTTGGCGTCGAACTCATCGAGAGCCTCTGGCCTGGCTATCGGTTTGTCGCGCCCATGCGTGTCGCGCGTGCTGGCTGACCCGACCCGCCCGTCGGTTCCTCGGCCCGCCAGGTGGTTCCCTCTCGCACGACACGGTGGTAGAGCGTATCGCGCTCAATGGGCTCGCGACCTGCTTCGCGGATGAGACGCGTGATGTCTTCCACGGAGAGGATCTCGGGCGTTGTTGCCCCCGCGTCGTGATAGATGAGCTCGTGGCGGACCGTGCCATCGAGATCGTCGGCACCATAGGCAAGGGCCGCCTGGGCCGTGCCGATGCCGAGCATGATCCAGTAGGCCTTCATGTGGTCGAAGTTGTCGAGCACGAGGCGGCTGATCGCCATGGTCCGCAGGCTCATCGCGGGCGATGGCTTTGAGATGTGCGAAAGCCGCGTGTTCTCGGGGTGGAAGGCCAATGGAATGAAGGTCTGAAATCCCCCGGTTTCGTCCTGGAGCTCGCGGAGCCGCAGGAGGTGATGGGTGCGGTGGAAGGCGTTCTCGATGTGGCCGTAGAGCATTGTGGCGTTGCTTCGCAGGCCGAGCTCGTGGGCCGTGCGGTGGATCGCGAACCACTCCTTCGTGTCGGCCTTGTGTTCGCAGATCTTGTCGCGAACCTCCGGGTGAAAGATCTCGGCGCCGCCGCCCGGCAGGCTTCCGAGGCCGGCATCCTTCATCTCGACGAGGATGTCGCGGATGCTCCGCTTCGTGAGATGGCAGAACCAGTTGATTTCGACCGGCGTCCATGCCTTGAGGTGGAGCGACGGATAGGCGTCGTGTAACAGCCGGACGATGTTCAGGTACCAGTCGTAGTCTTTCTGGTGGTGAAGGCCGCCGACAATGTGCATTTCGGTCGAGCCGGTATCGACCGCCTCCTGGCCGCGGGCCAGGATCTGTTCATCGCTCATCGCATAGCCACGCGCCTCACGGAGATCTGCCCGAAAGGCACAGAACGTGCAGCGGTACACGCAGACGTTCGTGGGGTTGAGATGGGTATTGATGTTGTAGTACGCGACGTCGCCATGCTTCCGTTCACGGACGAGGTTGGCGAGCTCTCCGAGCTCGTGAAGGTCGATGGCGGGATCCCAGAGCGACTCGGCTTCGGCAGCGGTGAGCCGTTCGCCGGCCTCGACTTTTTCTCGGACCGGATCGAGCGATGGCGGGACGGCACGGATCATGGAAGCGCAGCGCTCGCGGAAGGGAGGGAGGAAGGGGCAGACGGTGAGATCGAGCTACTACCAGAACCGAAGGCGGCCGATTTCTGCAACAGCCGGCCACGATGGGCCGTTTGAGGCCGCTGGGCGGAGCGCCGGCGAGCGACTCCTCGGCGGCGATGGCCATCCGCGGGCCTGGTGGGGAAGCCCAGTCTAACGTGGATTCTAGGAACGCCACTGGGGGAAACTCGCCGCCATCGGGTAGCCTCCGAGTCCCCGCTGCGGCGTTCTGGGGCCTCACGGTCCGCTGCCGCACTCCACCCACCACTCTCGATCGAAGGGCTCCCATGGCCTGGTGTCTGGCGTCGATGTTCCCGGTTCCTGTGTTTGCGTTCCTCGGCCAGACGTTCGAGTGGGGCGACATGGCGATCGTCGGGATGCTCGTGCTTCTCGAGGGTGTCCTCTCGATCGACAATGCGCTCGTGCTCGGCCTGCTCGCGAAACGGCTGCCGCCCCATCTTCGGCCGAGGGCGCTTTCGTATGGGCTCATCGGGGCATTCGTGTTCCGCGTCTTGGCGATCGCCACCGCAAGTTTCCTGCTCCAGTGGACGTTCGTGAAGCTGCTGGGCGGCGGCTACCTGATCTTCATCGCGGTCAAGCATCTCTTCTTCGAGGCCCAGGAGGAGAATCCGGAGCGGATCGAGCTCGATGCGTCGGGCCATCCAGTGCTGGTCGATCTCGCGACCGGTGCCGAGCTGACTCCAACACAGGAAGACATCGAGATTCGGGAGCGTGTGCCCATCGGCGCGTCGTTCGTCACCGGGGAGCAGGGCGGCACGGGGGCCAAGGCCCAGTCGAGTCGAACGACAAAGCGGCGGCGTTACCCGTCATTCTGGGCTACGGTCGCGGTGATCGAGCTCACCGACGTGGCCTTTGCCGTCGACTCGATTCTCGCGGCAATGGCGCTTGCTGGCAGCCGTCAGGAGAAGCTCTGGGTCGTGATTACCGGAGGCGTGCTGGGGCTCGTGCTCATGCGGTTTGCGGCCGCGATCTTCGTCAAGCTGCTCGATCGTTTTCCACGCTTCGAGGTGTCGGCCTACCTCCTCGTGATCGTGATCGGATTGAAGCTGGTTGCTGATTGGGGGCTCAACAGCGATTGGGGACCACCGGCTGACGCTCAGGTGGCCGCGAACCCTGGCCGATGGTCACAGACATTTTCCGACATCGAGGATCGTCGACGGGGAGCCGTCGAGCGCTACGAGTCGTGGCTTGACACCCAGTGGCCGCTCACCGCGGGGACCATTCGTCATGAAGCCGAGGCCCATGGGGAGCCTTCCGAAGACGATCATGACGCGGCCGGAAAAATCACGGTGCCCCACGTTCCGCACCTTCTCGATTTCCATGATCTACGACGGCCCGAATGCCTGACATTCTGGGCCATCATGGCAGCCTGCTTCGGGCTCGGATTTGTGCCCCGCTCACGTGCAAACAAGCCGGCGTGATACGCCAGTCAGCGGTCACCAGAGGTCGAGGGCAATCGCGGCCAGGAGCACCAAGCCGATGGCGGCGTTGGCCGTGAAGAAGGCCTGATTGACTCTGGACAGGTCATCCGGCCGCACGAGGGAGTGCTCCCAGGCCAGGAGTGCCGCGATGGCCACGAGCGAGGCCCAGTAGATCCATCCGAGCTGCGGCACCGCGATTGGGAGACATGCGAGAAGCAGAATCGCTAGGAGGTGGAGCCACTTGGACCTTCCGAGGGCCCGCGGCACGCCCAGCCGAGCCGGAGCGCTGTGGAGGCCGCGAGCCGCGTCGAAGTCGGCGTCCTGGCAGGCATAGATGATGTCAAAGCCGGCGACCCAGGCAGTCACCGCCAGGCCGAGGATCACCGCCGGGAGGATGTCACGTGGGTCTTTCAACAGGATCTCACCGCGAAGGGCGATCCATGCCGCGACCGGCGCGAGCCCGAGCGCTGCCCCGAGCCAGAGATGGGCGAGCGATGTGAATCGCTTCGCGAAGGAATAGCCCAAGAGCCAGGCGAGCACTGGGGCCGAGAGGACCAGCGGCAGCCAGTTCGGCAGGAACAACAACGTGGCCGCGATGAAGGCGACCGATGAGGCGACCACGAGGCCGAGCACCTCGCCAACGCCCACCGCCCCTCGTGGCAGATGCCGGGATGCAGTTCGTGGATTCTCGGTATCGATCGCGCGATCGACGAGCCGATTGAACGCCATCGCTGCGGTACGGGCTGTCACCATGCAGGCGAGGATGCCGAACATCGGCCGCAGGAGTGACCAAGGCTCTCCGAGCGACCAGCGGCCTTCGCCCCCAAACCGGATCGCAACAAGAGCCGCCATCACGGCAAAAGGCAGCGCGAAGATCGTGTGGCTGAACCGCACGAGCTCGAGGTACGTCTGCAACCGTGAGGGAGAGGGACGCGGGGGAGCGCTTGATGGCCGCGCAGGAGTCGCTGATGCAGCGGTGGAGGAAGTCATGAGGCCTCCGAGCCCCAACGGCGAACGAGCGCGTTGGCCACGCCGAGCTGGTCACAGATCCGCGCGACCACGAAGTCCACGAGGTCGGCCACCGTCTCGGCGCCGGCGTAAAACCCAGGGGAAGCTGGAAGGACGACGGCACCTGCTTCGTGGATCGCCTGCATGTTTCGGAGCTGCGGCAGCGAGAGCGGCGTTTCGCGGGGCACCACCACGAGTTTTCGCCGTTCCTTGAGATGCACCTCGGCGGCCCGGTGGATGAGGTTGTTGCCGAGGGCGTGCGCGACCGCCGCGAGCGTGCCTCCGCTACACGGGCAGATCACCATGCCGGCCGTCAGGAACGAGCCGCTCGCGATCGGCGCCATGAGGTTCTTGGAGTGGTGGTAGTGAAGCTGCCCCGTGGAGGGCGGAGGTCCGCCCAGGAGGACCGTCGGGTCGAAGTGATCCAGGTCGATTCGTCGGCCCAGTTCCTCCTCGATCACGACCTTGCCCGATGGGCTGATGGAGAGATGCACCGCCTCGCCAGCGGCCAAGAGCACCTCGATGAGGCGCACCCCATAGGCCGCGCCCGAAGCGCCCGTGATGGCCACGACAAGCGGGGCTCGTTCAGGCATCGCAGCCTCCGCGCGTGCCGCTGTCGGCCACCGAGGTGTCGCGGGTGGCGATGGTGAGCGTGGCGATACCTAGCGTGAGTGGCACCATCTCGATTCTCTCGTACCCTGCCTGACGCACGAGGGCCGCAAGCCGCTCGCCCGATGGAAACTCCTCGACACTTTGATTGAGGTAGGTGTACGCGTCAGAACCGTTGCGGGCCACAGCGTTGCCGAGCCGCGGCAGGACGTTGCGGAAATACCAGAGGTAGCCGCGGCGGATGAGGGCCGACCGCGGCAGCGAAAACTCCAGGATGGCAATCCGGCCGCCGGGCTTCGTCACACGGGCCATCTCGGCGAGGCCTCGCGCCGTATCGGCGATGTTCCGCAGGCCAAAGGCCACGGTGACAAGATCAAACTCTGCATTGGCGAACGGCAGCGCCATCGCGTCAGCCTCGACCCATTCGATCGATCGGCCTGCTCGCGCACCCTTGTCCTCGCCCACCTTCAGCATCGGCACACAAAAATCGCTCGCGACGATCCGGACGCCAGGCGAAGCCTTGGCCGCGTAGGCGAGCGCGAGGTCGCCGGTGCCGCAGCAGACGTCGAGGATTCCGCCGTGAGCCGGGGGCGGCGCGCGGCGAACCGTCGTGCGCCGCCAAAGGACATCGATGCCACCAGACAGGAGCCGATTGGCGAGGTCGTACCGCGGGGCGATTTCGGCAAACATCCCGCGGACACGGTCGCCACTCTTGTCGACGCTGCCTGTTTGCGATCCACCGTCGCCGGGGGCATGGGGATCGCCTATCGTGGCAGTGCGGTCGGGAATCATGGTTGCGGCGCTCATGTCGAAATCATGGACGCGCCGATCGCGTCCGAGGGTCGCACCATGCATTGGCATTGCCACGACATCTTCCATCGTATGCCGCCGGGAGCGACCGCGGGAGGGATCGCCGTCGTGATCGACGTCCTCCGGGCATCGACCACGATGATCACGGCGCTGGCCCACGGCGCCGCCGCAATTCTCCCCCGCCCTTCGATCGAGGAGGCCCGTGCAGCGGCAGCCAATCTGCCCGGATCGCTCCTTGGCGGGGAGCGGGGGGGCGTGCGGGTCACCGGCTTTGATCTGGGCAACTCACCGTCAGAGTACACGGCTCCACGTGTGGAGGACCGGTTGGTCGTCATGTCGACGACCAACGGCACGGCGGCGATCGCCGCCTGCGACGACGCTGCGGAGGTGCTCGTGGGGGCGATCGTCAACCGTACGGTCGTCGCCGCGGCGGCTCGGCGGCTCGCCGTCGCCCAAGGATGCGATACGATCCACATCGTGTGCGCCGGGACCGACGGCGCCATCACCTCCGAGGACGTGCTTGCCGCTGGCGCGATCCTCGACGCGGCGAGCCATGATCCCGCGGCGAGCAACGATCTGCTCGATGCCGCGGCCCTTGCCGCGCGCGATCACTTTCGTATTCTCGCGGCCGGAGGCCTCCAAGGCCTCGAGGAACGGATTGCTGTCGCGTTTCGGACGAGCCGAGGCGGTGAGAACCTCATCGCCGTGGGCATGGAATCCGATCTCCCCTCCGCCGCCGCCATCGACTCGTTCGCCGTCGTGCCGCGTCTCGATCGCGATGGCCATCGCCTCGTCTTGCTTCCCAGCAGTTGACGGAGCCGGGATCGGTTTCTGCCCCTGGACTACGCCCGCGAATACCTTTCGTACTACACTTCGGCTTCATCACGAGCCCCCACAGCACACTCCAAGGCATTCATGACCGCCCCTGCCGAACAGTCCCGCATGGACAAAATCGTGTCGCTCGCCAAGCGGCGCGGCTTCATTTTTCAGTCGAGTGAGATCTACGGCGGGCTCAACGGTTTTTGGGACTACGGTCCGCTGGGTGTGGCCCTCAAGCGCAACCTCAAAGAGGCGTGGTGGCACGACATGGTCACCGGCCACGATGAGCTCGCCACGCCCGCCGGCTCGCCGTCGCCGTACGAGATGGCCGGCCTGGATTGCACGATCATCATGCATCCGCAGGTTTGGAAGTGCTCGGGCCACTTCGATTTGTTTCATGACTGGATGATCGACTGCCGCGAAACGAAGAAGCGGTATCGCTACGACCATCTCGCGGGTCGGCAGGCGTCGCACCGCGGCAAGACCGCGTTTGTCACCACCGATGCGTCTGGTGATGATATTCCCCCCCAGTTGGTCGCCCGAGCCCAAAAATGTTTTGGGCTTCGCGCGAAGCAGATCGATGAAATTGAGTGGGTTGGTGACGCGGAGCCGCTCGCTGCTGCGATCACAGCCGGAAGGGTGACCCTCGCCGATGCCCTCGGGCCGGATGCCACCGCACCGGGAACCCTCACCGAGCCCCGCGAGTTCAATCTCATGTTTGAGACGCGGATCGGGGCGCTGGCCAGCGGCGACGCCGACGATCGGGCCTTCCTGCGGCCGGAGACGGCCCAGGGGATTTTCGTGAACTTCAAGAACGTCGTGGACACCTCGCGGGTTCGCGTGCCGTTCGGGATTGCCCAGATCGGCAAAAGTTTTCGGAACGAGATCACGCCGCGAAACTTTACGTTCCGGTCCCGCGAGTTTGAGCAGATGGAGATCGAGTTTTTCTGCCGGCCTGGCGACTCGACCGAATGGTATCGCTACTGGCGGGACCGGCGCTGGAAGTGGTACCTCGACCTCGGCCTCACCGAGGGCAAGCTTCAGCTCCGCGAGCATGACCAGGACGAGCTCTCTCACTACTCCGTCGGCACGGCCGACATCGAGTACGCATTTCCCTTTCTTGCCGACGGTGAATTTGGCGAGCTCGAGGGCATCGCCCACCGCGGCGACTTCGACCTCCGCAGCCACATGGAGGGCAAGCTCGTCCGCAAGGATGGCGAGCTGGTCGTCGAGACGGGTGCCGACGGCAAGCCGCGGCACCGCGGGAGCGGCAAAGACCTTTCCTACTTCGATGACGTCACGCGGGAGCGCTATATGCCCCACGTCATCGAGCCCTCGGCCGGCGCTGATCGAGCGGTGCTGGCCTTCCTCTGCGACGCCTACCACGAAGACGAGGTGCCAGATGAAGACGGCAAGCCGCGAAGTCGCACCGTCATGAAGCTGCACCCCCGGCTCGCCCCGGTCAAGGCGGCGATTCTGCCGCTCGTCAAGAAGGACGGTATGCCGGAGGTGGCGATCGACCTCTACCGCAAGCTCAAGCGGCACATGCCGTGTCAGTACGACGAGAAGGGCTCGGTGGGCCGCCGCTATGCCCGTCAGGACGAGGCGGGCACGCCTTGGTGCCTCACGATCGACGGCCAGACACTCACCGACCAGACGCTGACACTCCGCGACCGCGACTCGCTTGTCCAGGAGCGGGTGCCGATCGACGAGGTAGTCGAACGGCTGCGGGATCGCTTGGCATGAAAGCTGACGGCTTCACGCACAACACGAACATCGTGTTCGTTTTTGCTTGGCGGGCCTCCGCCCGCTTGTTTCAGCCGGGTGTCCATCCCGGCAGTCTTTGGGTGTTCTGACCTATGCGTGCTGCGATATCGACAGTCTGTTCGCTCGACTCTCCGCTCGAAACGGTGCTCGCAGACTATGCGGCGGGGCATGTTGATGCGGTCGATCTCTGGCTCGGCCAGGCCGACGCCTATCTGAAAGAGCGGTCTCGTGCCGATCTTCGTGCGACCTTCGAGCAGCACGGCATTGCACCCGTCGCCGCGAGCTTTCAGGGAGGCCTTTTGACGAGCCAGGGAGAGGCGCGCCTGGAACACTGGAAGACCTTCGAGGGGAGGCTCGCGCTCTGCTCCGACCTCGACATCCCGGTGCTGGTGGTCGCCGGCGATGCCCACGGGCCGCTGGGGCCGCAGGACCTTGGTCGCCTCTCAGCGAGCCTCGTTGAGGGTGCCAAGCGGGCGGCAGACGTGGGCGTGAGGCTCGCGCTCGAGTTCGATGGCCGAGCGAGCTTTCCCAACAATCTTCAATCGGCAGTGGCACTCATCGAGGATGTGGGTAGCCCTCACCTTGGCCTGTGTCTCGACTGGTTTCACTGGACGATTGGCCCGAGCAAGCCGCTTGATCTCTGGCTCCTCACAAGCGACAACCTCGCGCACGTCCAGCTCTGTGACCTCGTGGACGTGCCCCGCGAGATGGCCACCGATGCCGATCGCATCCTGCCCGGCGAGGGATCGTCACCGGCCGATGACCTCGTGAGGCGGCTCGGCGAAATCAGCTACGCCGGTGGGGTGGCGGTCGAACTCCATGACCCGCGAATGTGGCGAGTGCCGCCGCGGCAGTTTGGCGAGATCGCGATGACGGCGCTTCGGAAACAACTCGGCCATGCGGCCATGGAGTGAAGCGAGCGATCTCGCCGTCACGCGTGCTCGCTGATCCGGCTGCTCTGTCGCTCGATCTCGTCAATCAGACGGAGGTCGTGCTCAGCCTCGGGAGGCACGATGGGAAAGTGTCGCGCCACCGTGAGGACGTCGACCATCTCCTGGGAGATCGGATACGGATGCGTCACCCAGAGCGTTGGGTCGAATTTCCGGAGATCCACAGACACCGAGTAGGTTCGGAGCGTCTTGCGACGGCCCTTCACGTACTGCGGAAAGAACGAGAGCGAGAGCTCGCGGAGCGACCGGTAGATCGGGTCGCGATACCGGAGGAGCGGGCTATTGCTCTTCGAAATAGCCCCCCAGTGGCCACGGCGACGGAAGAGGGCCACGACGTGGTCGACGTCGCCCCGGGCTGCGCCCATATCCATCAAAAGGGGGGGGTGTCCGGCGAGGGCAAGGGCCGCGGCTGCGACGAAGGCCCCTTCGATACAGTGGGCCGTGTTGTGTTCGAGAATCCCTACCACCGATCGGGCCGTGTGCCCGCTTTCCTGGGTGTTCCACGGGATGCGATTAATGAAACTCTGAATTCGCTCAGGCCTACGGAGCCGCTGGAGTCTGGTTTCCACCTGCTCAGGTAGCCCGAGATCGATGCTGTCGAGCACCATGTCTGGCATTGATGACCTCCTCCTGGGTGGTTGCACACGAAAACGAAAGGCTTGATCCACCTTCAGGATAGCGAATCTGGGATGTTTCGTGTGAGCTCCTCGGCGATCGCCGAGGTCGATGCGCAAAACAATAGCCCTCTCAGCGGAACTCGCGTACGATCAATGCATGCTTGGATGGCCATGATGCACCAGGGAGGCGGTCGCATGCGACTACGTTCGTGCTGTCAGTGGTTGGTCGCGGTCGTGGCGGCTGGTGGATCGCTGGTGGCCACGCATCCGTTGACCGCAGGCGACTCCTGTCGCGACTTCGCCTATGGCAACGCTGGCTTTGCGGCCGGGTACAGCACGACCTTCGTGCGAGGCTATCTGAGCGGCGACGGTTGGGGCTCCAGCTATGGCTGCCCGCCTCGATGGACGTGCCGTCCGCGAATCTGTGATCCGTGCGCGCCCTGGCCCGTACCGTGCTATCCGTCGATGCCGTGCTATGTGCCCGTGCCCTACGCAGTACCGGTTGCTTATGTTCCGTATTCGGTGCCTGTACCGTATTCGTTTCCAATGCCATGGCTCGGCGCCAACGGGGCCGGTGGCGTCGGTCGCGGTGTGACGGCCTTGCCGCGTCGTTCACTCCCGAGCCAGTCATCTCTCAGGTTGGCGAGCCCACCCTCGGCCCGGACACGCGCCGCACGTCTTGTGGCCGAAGGCGATCGCCAACTCGTGGAATCTGGAGGGAATCGTCAGGCGCTCTCAGCTGCGGTTGCCACCTACGGTCGGGCGGCATCCACCTCAAAAGATGACCCCGAGATCCACCTTCGGCATGCGATTGCGCTCGCCGTCGTCGAACGGCGTAGTGAGGCCGATGCGGCCATCGGCCGAGCCGTGGCACTCGACGGAAGGCTTGATCCTCGAAACCAGCAAGGCGCCGATCCATCGGCTCCCTCCCCGCTCGTCGCCCGCGGAATGGCGATCCTCCGCGACATTGCCGCCAATGCCCCCGTGGAGAACACCGCCGCGGCCGAGACCATCGCAGTCCTCGCCGATCGCTGGGCCGGTCGCCCATCTGGACCGCTGGCCGCGATCGCGGAAGGTCGTGCGGGCACTCGCTGATTCCGCGTTCGCAGGCGCGACTCGCCGATGTGGCTGGGCCGGGTATCCTTGGGCGTCATGACGGCCGACCTGACACCCTGCGAGCGGATTGACCTGGCGGAGCCGGACGGCCGGCGTCGCCTCGACGCGCTGCGCAACAAACTTGTTTCGCAGGGAGACATGATCAGCCCGGCGAGTCGCCAACGGACGATCGACGTCTTTGGCGAACCGCTTTCTCCGCGGCAAGTTGTCCAGCGGATCTGCGAAGACGTCCGAACGAAGGGGCTCGAAGCGGTCCTTGATTACACGCGACGGATCGACCAAGCCGACGTCACACCCGACACCCTCTTCGTGCCGCCCGAGCGATTGGCCGCCGAGCACGCTGCGGCCGACCCTCACTTCCTTGCTGCGGTGCGACGCATCCGCGACCGCGTCACTCGCTTTCAGTCGGCGTTGCTTTCCCGCGACGTCATGGTGCCGCTGACAGGCGGCGGCATGCTTCGGCAGCGGTATGTGCCCCTGGGTCGCGTGGGGGTGTGCGTGCCCGGCGGAGCCGCAGCGTATCCGTCCACGCTTCTGATGACCGTCGTGCCAGCCCGTGTGGCCGGCGTCCAGGAGATCGTCGTGGTCGCGCCGCCGACACGCTTTGGGGCCGATCATCCGCTTGTGCTGGCCACCTGCCACGAGCTCGGTGTGACCACGGTCGTGCGGGCCGGCGGAGCCCAGGCTGTGGCAGCGCTCGCCTATGGCGTCGAAGGGCTCCCCCGTGTTGACAAGGTCGTAGGCCCGGGCAACTTGTTCGTGGCGCTCGCCAAGGAGTATGTCTTCGGCGATGTGGCGATCGACTCCATCGCGGGCCCGAGCGAGATCGTGATCGTGGCCGATGAAGCAGCGAATCCAGCGTTCGTGGCCGCCGACATGCTCGCCCAGGCCGAGCACTCGCCTGGCTCGGCGATCCTTCTCACCGCGAGCCGATCGCTTGCCGACGCCGTGGCCTCGGCGCTCGCTGAACAGCTGGCCGTGCTTGAGCGTGCTGAGCTCACGCGCGACAGCCTCGAGCGGTTCGCCGGGATCGTGGTCACGCACAGCAACGAAGAATCGGTCGCTATCGCCCAGGAGCTCGCTCCCGAGCATCTCTCGATCGACACCCGTGACCCCGAGGCGACGCTTGCCTGCATCCGTCACGTCGGCGCTGCATTCCTCGGGCCCTACAGCCCCGTCGCGGCGGGCGACTACGCAGCTGGCCCGTCGCATGTGCTTCCCACGGGCGGCACCGCGAGGTTCGCGGCTGGCCTGTCGGCCAACGAGTTTCTTCGGGGTGGGAGCGTGATCTCGCTTGCGAAGGCCGACCTTGCCGACCTCGCCGCCGACATCGCGACCCTCGCGAACGTCGAGGGGCTCACCGCCCACCGTCGCAGCGTCGACGTCCGACTGTAGCGATTCACGGGGTCGCAGCAGTCGGTCCGAGAGGAGCCGCAGCGTGAGGTAGGATTGACGATCTTCCCCAGAAAATCTGCCATGTCAGCCGCCACCACCCCATCAAATCTGGTCCGCCCCGCGATCGCGAAGATCGACGGCTATGTGCCAGGCGAGCAGCCGCAGGCGGGCAAGTGGATCAAGCTCAACACCAACGAAAACCCGTATCCCCCGTCGCCCGCGGTCGCCCGCGCCATCACCGCCACCGCCGAGGGTCGGACGCTCGCCAAGTATCCTGATCCGCTCGCCACCGTCTTTCGGATGCGAGCGGCCGAAGTGATCGGCGTCGATCCCGAATGGATTCTCTGCGGCAACGGCTCGGACGACCTTCTCACGATCCTGGTGCGGACGTTTGTGGGGGAAGGGGAGTGGCTCCGGATCGCCTACCCGACCTACATCCTCTACCGCACGCTCGCCGGCCTCCAGGGTGCGAACTGTGAGGAGGTCCGATACGAACGAGACTGGTCGCTTTCGGATGCCTTTGCCGCGGCGAGGGACGGCCTGCGGCTCGCATTTCTCGCGAACCCCAATAGCCCGTCGGGCACAGTTGTGCCACCGGCCCGAGTGATGGAACTGGCCGAGCGGCTGCCATGCCCACTCGTCGTTGACGAGGCTTACGGCGACTTCGCCGCGACCAACTGCCTCGATCTCGTAAAGCAGTGTAAGCGGGTGATCGTGACCCGCTCGCTCTCGAAGTCGTACTCGCTCGCCGGACTGCGATTTGGCTTTGCCGTTGCCCGGCCGGAGATCATTGCCGAGCTCCGGAAAGTCAAAGACTCGTACAACTGCGATGCCCTCTCGATTGCCGCCGCAACCGCGGCGATCGACGACCAGGCCTGGTTCGCTGTGAACCGGGCCACCATCATCGCCACCCGTCGCCGGCTGACCGACGCCATGCGAGCGATTGGGTTCGACGCCCTCGAGAGCCAGGCGAACTTCGTCTGGTGCACGCACCCGGAACGGCCCCACAAGCCCATCTACGAGGCCCTCAAGGCCCGTGGGATGCTCGTCCGTTTCATGCACTACGCTGGCTGGGGCGACGGCCTGCGGATCAGCGTGGGCACCGACGAGGAAATCGACGCCTTTCTTGCGATGATGAAGACGCTCTGACCGCTCCTCCATTCCCCGTGATACCTCCTCTCATGCCTCGCGCTTCCACGGTCATCCGCACGACGAAGGAAACCGACATCCGCCTCACGCTCGATCTCGACGGCACGGGCCGCGCGGAGATCGCCACCGGGATCGGCTTCTTCGACCACATGCTCACGCTTCTCACCGGGCATGCCCTCATTGACCTGACCGTGTCGTGCAAGGGTGATACCCATGTCGATGGCCACCACACGGTGGAAGATGTGGGGCGGGCGCTCGGCTTCGCCGTGGCCGAGGCGCTCGGCGACCGCCGGGGCATTCGCCGCTACGGCCACTGCGTGCTTCCGATGGATGAATCGCTCGTCACCGCCGCCGTGGACCTTGGCGGCCGGTCAGCGTGCGTCCTCGCCGTCGAATTCCCCGTGCCGGTGATCGGCGCCTTCGACTCCCAACTCGTCGAGGTTTTCTGGGAGAGTTTTGCCGCGACGGCGGGAGCCAACGTGCACGCCGTCCTGCACCACGGCCGCAACGGCCATCACATCGCCGAGGCCGTCTTCAAGGGCCTCGCCCGGTCGCTCCGAATGGCGGTCGAACTCGATCCCCGTCAGCCCGGCATCCCGAGCACCAAAGGCACGCTCACGCAGACGTGAGTGCGCCGCGCTACTCGTTGATGTAGGTCTCGAGGAATCGCGCCAAGCGATGGAAGTCGCATCCCCGCTCGACGTATCGCACGACCGTCACGAGCGTCTCAGGGTTCACAAGCTCCTCGAATGGGACGTAGTTCAGGTCGAGCTGACCAGACACGCTCACCATGACTCCGTTCAACCCCCGCTCGGCGAGCGCCCGGTAGGCTCCCACGCCGAGCTGGCTGCCGAGCATGACATCGAAGGCATGGGGCTTGGCGCACCTGGCCTCGTAGCCAAGCTGGAGCCCCACCACCTTGCGGCTGCGGCCGGTCTGCTTCTTGAACGCTTCGGCCACGAGCCTCGCAAACATCTTGCCGAGCTGGACATGCGAGATTGAAATGTGCCCATGGTCGTCACGGGGAACGCCCTCGAGGCTCTTGGCGGGCAGGAATTCGGCAAGTCCCTCGGCCAGCACGATCACGCCGTACTGCTTCCCTTCTTGCTCCTCGCGAACCCGCATCATCTTCACGATGCGCTCCACGACCAAGTCGATGTCCATCACGGGCTTGATGCGGGTCGAACCGTCGGGGTTCGTGACCGTTTCCTCGCCGCGGTACTTGCCGTGGATGTCCTCGACGCTGATGACGAGGCTCGCCTCCCCGGCGATCGCGGCGCCGTAGGAGAGCCATCCGGCGCTTCGGCCCATGGTTTCACAGAGGAAGTAGCCGCGGCTGGCCTCCGCGTCGTAGAGGAGATTCCGGATCTCGCTGCCGAGGGTGTCCACGGCCGTGAAATAGCCGAACGTGAAGTCGATCCCCATGTAGTCGTTGTCGATCGTCTTGGGCAGATGGACGACCGGTATCCGCGGCTCGCCGGGAGGCAGGCGGTCCTGGAAGAGCTTGAATTTGTTGGCCGTCTTGAGCGTGTCGTCGCCACCGATCGAAATGAGGGCCTCGACACCCAGGCTGCGCAGGCCGGCGAAGGCGTTCGCGAGCTGCTTAACGCGCTCAGGATCATCGAAATGCGCTGGCGATGAGACGAGCTTGCCCGGATTGGTGCGGGCGGTGCCAAGCATGATGCCCTGGCTGTTGCGGGTCCGCTTCAGGAACTCGGGGGTGATCTTGATGTAGTCACGGCCGGCGACGAGCGGCTGCGCTGGTGAGAAGTTGGCCAGCGACGAATACCCATGCTTCATGCCGATGACTTCGGTGCCGTGCCGCATGAACGACGTCGCCGCCGTGGAGATGACGGCGTTGGCACCGGGTGCCGGCCCACCGGCAAAGAGAATCGCCACTCGGCGAAAAAGGTGCGCGTCCTGGGGCGGGCGGGAGATGGATTCGGTCATGGGGATTCCTGGGTTTATCCGGCGAGCATGCGTTCGACGAACGTTGTGTCCATTCGGGCTTCGTGGAACACGGAGTTGGCAAGCACCTGAAGGTGGAGCGGCACCGTCGTTGCGATGCCGGCCACGCGAAGCTCCTTCAGGGCGCGAATCATGGTGTCGATCGCGTCCTTTCGGGTGGCTTGGTGAACGATTAGTTTCCCGATGAGCGAGTCGTAGTGCGGTGGCACGACATAGCCGGTCGTCGCGTGCGAATCCCAGCGAACGCCAAACCCTCCTGGGGCGATGATCCGCTCGATGCGGCCGGGATTGGGGCGGAAGTTCTGGGATGGGTCTTCGGCGTTGATGCGGCACTCAATGGCATGCCCGCGGGGAACGATGTCTTCCTGTTTGAGATCGAGCTTCTCGCCAGCGGCCACGCGAATCTGCGCCTTCACGAGGTCGATGCCGGTGACCATCTCAGTGACCGGATGCTCCACCTGGATGCGGGCATTGATCTCGATAAAGTAGAAGTTGTCTTCCTGGTCGACGATGAACTCGACCGTGCCGGCAGAGTAGTAGCCCGCCTCCTTGGCCAGCCGCACGGCCGCCTCCGCCATCGCCATCCGGGTCGCCTGTGGCAGCCGTGGCGACGGGCTTTCCTCGATGAGCTTCTGGTGTCGCCGCTGTGTGGAGCAGTCCCGCTCCCACAGGTGAAACACCTGGCCGTGCTGGTCACCCAGAATCTGTATCTCCACGTGCCGCGGCCGCTCAACATATTTCTCGATGTAGATGCCCGGGTTGCCGAAGGCCGCTTGGGCCTCGGCCGAGGCCTGCTGCCAGGCGCCGGCGAGCGCCAGATCATTCGCGGCCACCCGCATACCCTTGCCACCACCACCAGCCGTGGCCTTCAAGAGCACGGGAAACCCGATCTCTTTGGCGACCCGCAGGGCGTCCTGCTCATTCGCCAGAAGGCCCGCGCTGCCGGGAACCGTGGGCACTTTTGCACGCCGTGCGAGCGCCCGTGCTGAATTCTTGTCGCCCACCAACTCCATCGCCTCGGGCGTGGGCCCGATGAAGCCGATGTCGCAGGACCGGCAGACCTCCGCGAAGTGAGCATTCTCAGAGAGGAAGCCGTAGCCCGGATGGATCGCCTGCACGTTGCCGATTTCGGCAGCGCTGATTACGCGGTCGATCCGGAGGTAGCTGTCGGACGCTTTGGCTGTGCCGACGCAGATCGCCTGGTCGGCAAGCTCGAGGTACGGAGCGTCACGATCAGCCTCGCTATAGATCGCGACCGTCTCAACGCCGAGCTCTCGGCAGGCCCGGATTACCCGGAGGGCGATCTCACCACGGTTGGCAATCAGAATCCGCTTGAACATGGGGGGCTTGCTCGGGGGAACCTTCTCTTGGTGCTTCAATACTTGACTCACGGATTTTCATCCGAAATTGCCCGTCGCGGAGCGACGGGGGCACGCGAACTGATTCTTCAAAGCTCACGAGGTCACCCGGGCTTGGGGCCCGGTCCGTCCGACTAGGTCGTCCCTCAGGCTTCGGGGTCGACCTTCAGGAGCGGCTGGCCGAATTCCACCGCCGCACCGTTCTCCACCAGGATCGCCACGACTTGTCCGGAAACGCCAGCTGGGATTTCGTTGAACACCTTCATCGCTTCGATGATACAGACAGTCTTCTCGGGGCCGATCCGGTCGCCCACCTTCACCAATACCGGCGTGTCGGGGCCCGAAGCCTTATAGAACGTGCCGACCATCGGGCTTTTGATGATGAGCATGCGGGAATCGGCCGCTTCTGCCTGGGTCGGGGCAGCCGCAGGAGCGAGCGTCTGCATAGCGGATGCCGGGGCTGCGGGCACCGCCGGGCCTGTGTAGGCGACGACTTCGCCTCCCCGCCGGATGCGCACGCGGTTTTCCGCCTGCCGGAGGTCGAGCTCCGAGAGGTCGTGCTCCTTCATGAGCTCTATGAGTTGACGTACCTTCTTGACATCAAAGATGTCGGCCCTGGTCTGAGCGGCGCACATGGCGGTGGAGCGTCTCCTGGGCGGCTTGGAGTGGCCTGAATTCGGTATGGATCGTGCGGGGAGGGTAGCGGCCGCGGGAGGTTTCGGTCAAGGTACTGGGGTGTTTCGGGCGGGCCGACAACGCGGTTGCCCCTGGCCGGCGTTTGAGCGCCGGCCATCACCGTGGTCCTCAACTCGCCCCCGTTTCACTGCTCGAGTCATCCATGACACGGCCCTTCGACGTCCCCGCCGACCTGCCCCGGCTGCCTCGGCGGCCTCCCGTCGCGAGCAAGCTCGACTTCGGCCGAGTCGTGGTCGTGGGCGGTTCGGTCGGCATGGCCGGAGCACCGGCGCTGTCGGCGATGGCCGCGCTCGCGAGCGGTGCCGGGCTGGTTGAATTGCTCGTGCCGGACGCGGTCTCCTTGATCGCGGCGACGTTTGATCCCTGCGTGATGACTCGCGGGCTGCCAACGTCACCGGAAGGGACGCTGGCCCGAGCCGCCGAGGAAGTGATCATTCCGACGCTCGCGAGAGCGGCCGCCCTCGCTGTCGGGCCGGGCATGGGACGCTCCCCGGATGTCGTGGCCCTCGCGACACGGCTTTGGGCTGAGGCCGCGCTTCCAGCTGTGTTCGACGCCGACGCGCTCTGGGCCTTGGGGCACCTTCCGGCGAATGATCTGGCTGCCCGTGGTGGGCCTCGGATCGTCACGCCTCATGCCGGCGAGATGCTCAGGCTCATCGGTCGCGATCCTTCTGGACCCGATGCACTCGACCGCGGCTTCGTGACCGGGCTCGCGCGGGAATTTGCTGCTGCGACCGGCGCGGTGGTTGTGCTCAAGGGGGCTGGCACGCTGGTTGTGGGCGATGGCCGCGAGACGATCAATGAGACTGGGAACCCCGGCATGGCAACCGCCGGCACTGGCGATGTGCTCACGGGCGTCGTCGTGGCCCTCCTGGCCCAGGGCCTGTCGCCATTCGACGCCGCCCGTCTTGCTGTGTGGATCCACGGGGCCGCTGGTGACGCAGCCGCAGCCGATCTTGGCCAGATCTCGATGACCGCGCGCGATCTTCTCGCCAGACTCTTCGTGGGCTTCATGGCGGTTTGACGGCTGGGACGCCTCCCGCGGCTCGGTGTTGCTACGGATTACCGTCACCGCGCGCTGCGTTGGTTTCGGACGATCGACGTAACCTCCACGACGCCGTCGTCGCGGGCGATCCACACCCGCGATCGATCTGTCGCCGTGACGCGTCGGCCTCCCGTGAAGGAACCGAACGCGGGCATGGTCAGGAAGCCCGGCTCGGCGATGAAGCAGCGATCAACAAGGCGGTCGCCGGCGGGGGAGCTCACAGCGATCGTGGGATGAATGTGGCCGGCGATCGTGAAGGGCTCGTCGCGATCAGGCTCCGGGAGTGGCGTGCCCGGCTCGTGGACAAAGTGGAACGGCGGCTCGTCGTGCGTTCGGAGGACCGAGTCGATGCCGAGGCCGACGGGGAGGCGTCCGACTGACCGATCATGGTTGCCTGCGACGAGCACAATCTGCGTCGTCGCGAAGAGGCCACGCGTCGCGGTGAACTCTTCAAACACCTCGACCGTACACCCGCTTCGCGCGTGAAACAGATCGCCGAGTATGAGGAGCCGTCGGGCATGCGTTGCAGCCACGAGCATGGCCAGCCGTGCGAGGTCTTTGTGCGCCGAGCCCTCGGGTACGGGAATTCCGTGGCTGCGGAACGTAGCCGCTTTGCCGAGGTGGAGGTCGGCCACAAGCAGCGTGGCGGTCGCCGGCAAGAACGCCGCCCGCCCTGGGATGAGCACGATGTCGGCTTCGGCGTCGTGGGCGTCGGCGGGCGACGCGACAGCGGTGAGGCGCATGGGGCGGGACGGGCACAGAAATCGTATGGGATAGCGGCTTGGCGTGTTGTAATGGCCGCAAGGAGTCGCGTCCACGTTGTGGCCCGCAGGAGTCGCCCGCTGGGGTGGGAAAGCAGTTGTGAAAGAGCGCGTGGTCATTGTCACGGGGTTTGGGGCGTTTCGGAACTATCGAAGCGACGAGGAGAATCCCTCGAACCCTTTGGCGAAACAGTTCGCCCGCGAGGTGAACGCGCGCGGCATCCGCTGCGAGTGTGTGACTCCTGTGGCGGTCACCTGGGAAGAATTTGACCACGTCCTCACGGCGCAGATCGAGCGGCATCGTGGCACCCGCATCACGTGGATCGCGTTTGGTGCAGGCAAGGACTTTGCAATCGAAACACGTGCCACGAATCGCAGAAACGTCGACACGCCCGGACGCTACGCAGGGAAAGATGTCCCGAGCTTCAACGACCCGGCGGCAGACCCCGACGCGGTGCAAGACATCGTGTTCTCGCTGGCATCTCTCCGCGCGATCCAAAAAGCTCTCGGGGCACGTGGCTTCGACGTCAGACAGAGCAGCGACGCAGGCGGCTACATCTGCAACTCAGCCGCCTACTCGATCTACAAGACGCAGCGGTCCGGCTCGATCGAGAACGGTCTGTTTTTTCACACGCCGGAGGTTTTGTCTCCGGAGCAACGCGACGCCTTCGCCCACTCGCTCGCAGCCGTACTTTTTGTCGACGTGGATCACGTTGACGGACAGATTGCTTAGCTGACCGCGGCGTGTTCGAGGTCGCGGGCCATGTCGGTGATGCGGGTGAGCCAATCTTTCGTCGTGAGCCGCGACTGAATGAACTCGGCCCAGATCGGGAAGGCGAAGGGAGTGAGCCGTGGTGTCTCGACGACGACGATTGCTTGGGAGGTGATGCGGTCAACCGTGTCGGCAAGCCGTCGAAACTCGAACTGCCGCTCCAGCACTTCGCGGCGGGCCTGCGCGAGGAGCATGTTGTCGGCGTCGTGCTCCGCAAAGACATCAAACATGAGCCCGGCGGATGCTTGGGTCTGCCGATCACCACGACCGCTGCCCCGAACGAGGCCGGCCACGCGGGCGATCTCGCGGAAGTGACGTCGGGCCATCTCGGTCGAGTTGAGACAGGCCATGAGGTCTTCGAGAAGATGTCGGGGTGACAGAAGCCGCTGCCAGTCGCGCCGCGACATCGGAAGACCGTCGCTTCCCGCGATCTCAAAACCCCAGTCGTTGAAGGCAAGCGTGAACGTGGCCGGCTGTGACCGGGCTAGCCGCCAGGCGACGAGCGACGCGAGCCCCTCATGAACGAGACGGCCCGCAAAAGGAAACACGAACGCGTGATCACCGTCGCGGCCCCTCCATCGCTCAATCACAAGCGTGTCACGGTTGGGCAACCGGCTCCAGCGTTTTTGAATCTCCAAGAGTGGCCTGACGGCTGCGACCTCGGGCGACGGCTTGGCTCGCGATCGGGTAGCGCTGCTCACAAGCTCGAGGACGGCATCGGAGAGGAGTGTTGTGAGCGGCATGCGGCCGCCGTTCCAGCGGGGCACCTGGAGCGAGGTAGGGGAGCGCGACCGCTTGACCCAGGCGGTGAGGCCGTCGAACCGAAAGAGCACGAGCGGACGGCCCGCAAACAGAAAACGGTCGCCCTCATTGAGCCGTGAAATAAAGGACTCTTCGACGGTGCCAAGGCGACCGCCCCGAAGCCACCTCACGTCGACGGCCACGTCACTGACGATCGTACCGATGCCCATGCGGTGCTTGCGGGCAATGGCCGGACTCGCGACGTACCACCGCCCAAATCGCTCCTTGATGCGGGCGAAGTCGGGATAGGCGGCGAGCGCGGGCCCGCCGCGGGCAGCAAAATCCATCGCCCAGGCCCACGAGGCGTCGTCGAGCGCAGCAAAGGCGAAGGTGGAGGTGACCTCGGCGCGCAGATCGGCCGCGCGGAAGCCACCGCCGCAGGCCACCGTGACGATGTGCTGGGCGAGGCAATCGAGCGCGGCTTCGAGGGGACGACGGACCTCCACGGTTCCGCGCTCGGCTGCGTCGCGGGCCGCCGCGCATTCAATGAGCTCGAGGGCGTGGGTCGGCACGCAGACGAGGCGGCCGGTGGCACCGGGGGCATGTCCCGAACGGCCCGCCCGCTGGAGGAGCCGGGCGATACCCTTGGGGCTTCCTATCTGAATCACCTGTTCGACTGGGCCAAAGTCGACGCCGAGGTCGAGGCTCGATGTGGCCACGACGCACTTCATCTTGCCGCGCTTGAGCCCGCGTTCGGCAGCGGTGCGAAGATCGCGATCCACGGAGCCATGGTGGAGCGCAAGCTTGTTCTTCCAGCCGGGCCGCGCCTGGCGGATGGCATCGAACCACCGCTCGGCCTGGGATCGGGTGTTCGTGAAGACGAGCGATGTCGAAGCGCGGTCAATCGCCGCAACGACCTGGGGCAGGAGTCGCATCCCCATGTGGCCGGCCCAGGGGAATCGCTCCATGGGCTCGGGGATCAAGGTCTCGATCTCGAGCTTCCGCGGGATCGCGGCCGAAACGATCCGTGTGGGCAAGGCCGTTGTGGTCCCGCAGACCGCTGCCGCGGCTTCGTCGAGGTTGGCGAGCGTCGCTGAGAGCCCCCACGTGACGAGCCCCGGCCGGAGCGCCCGTAGACGGGCAAGAGCCAGCTCTGTTTGCACGCCCCGCTTGGTGGAGAGCAGCTCGTGCCACTCATCCACGATCACGGTATCGAGCACACCAAAAATCTCGTGCGACGTCTCGAGCGACAACACAATCGAAAGCGACTCAGGCGTCGTGACAAGCGCCGTCGGCCAGTTGCCGCGGAGACGACGACGATCCGCGGCCGAGGTGTCACCGGTCCGAATGCCGACGGTGATGCCCTTCGTGAGCGGCCCCAGGCCGCGAAGCGGCTCCTCCATCGCCGCGAGCGTGTCGGCGGCAAGCGCCCGAAGTGGCGTGATCCACACAACACGGAGTCCACTGGCCGCCGGCGCCGCACCATCGGCGGCGTTCAGCCGGAGCACTGCCCCCAGCCATGCGGCGAGCGTCTTGCCGGTCCCGGTCGGCGCGTGGAGGAGGCCACTCTCGCCCACCTGCATCGCCCGCCAAACCTCAATCTGAAAATCGAAGGCGGTCCATTCACGTCGCGCGAACCATGTCCGAATGCGGTGAATCGCCGCATCGACGTCGCGGGTGGGTGAGCGTGGCTTCGCATGCAATCGTTTTGAGCGTGGTGAAACCGGCATCCATGCAGCGTAGCCGGAAGCCCGTCGTGGGGCTTTCTTGGGGTGTCGATTCCGCGGGAAGTCGCGCAGCGGCGTGGATTGGAGAAGTGGGCATCCACAGTAATCCCGGACGGGGCAGAGGCATGACTGGCAATCGACGACTCACGGCCCGGCTCATCGAGCACGGTCCGGCCGCTGCTACGCCGCATTTGTGCTGGATATCGCCCGGCAAAAACCATGCCCGAAATCCCGCGCAAGCCCAGGCCAGCACGCCGCTTGCAGCCCATCGCCCCAAACGGGCATAACCCTGCTACCAAGCAAAACCGGGACCTTACGGGGACCGGCATAAGCACTAGTTAGGCAATGAAGACCAGAGCCATGTTGGCGTGCCGCCAATGGTGGTCGTAGATGCCCCGGGGTTCGTTCTCACCGAGTGCGATACCAAAGCCACGTGTGTGTTCATCGAAGCGCTTCAGCTCGATCGGTGGGCCTAGGCCCTGCATCGCCGACTGGTGGTTCTGCGGCGAGGCAGCATGGCGCCATGCGGGCCTTCGGCCGAACCTATCGTGTCATGAGAGTCGCGATGCCCGTGCAAATCACATTCGCCAAGATCATCGCTGCCATCATCGCTTCTGGGTATGTTGTCGCGATGCTTTTCGCTGTGGGCGGCGCCACAGTGGAGATCGCGAAAACCTCTCTCGCTCTGCTTGTGCCCATTGCGCTGATCTGGTTTCCCGAGGAGCTTGGTGATTTCACGGGCTCCGTTGGTCGAGGAGGCTTCGTCAACTCTCGCACTCCAGCGGTCCTGTTGTCCGCCATGGGATGGTTTCTTCTTGTCGGATTTCCTGCGGTCATATACTGGCTTCGATAATCCAGCATGCCTAATAAAGCGATCCAGCAGACTCGCGATTGCGTCCGGTGGTGTGGATAATCTTTTGGCTGCGAGCTGCTGATCGCGGTCGTTTGGCCGGCGGAGGTCGTGCAATGACCAGGACGTTCCTTACAGGGTTGCTGGTTGCCGCGTTCGTCGGGACCGGAGGTTCATCCGGCCCTCGGCAGCCAAGCGCTCAAGTACTGGTCGAAGCGGAGCCGGACCCGACCAGAGCGCGGGAACTCGCACATTGGCCGAACGCCGCTGATATGGCAAGGCTTCAGTCGGTCGAGGGCAAGCCGAAGGCGGCCATCCTCCAAGTCCTCGGCCACCCCTCGCGGGTGGATCGCCGGCCGGATGGTGAAGAGGTCTGGGATTACCCGTGGTGTGCCGCCTGCCGTGTCTGGATTCGCAAGGGGGTCTGCACGGGCACGTTCTACACTGCGGGGTACTGAGCAGGGCCGAACTTGCCGGTGCATCAGTGGGCAGTCGGGGCATGTAGGCTTGTGGACACTCCTCGCTCAAGCGGCCGCAGATGAGCGCGGTCGTACGTGTGGCAATTTTCAAAGCAAAGGAATGCATCATGGCAAAGCGCAACGAGCAAACTTCAAAGAAGGTCGCCTCGAAGGCGGGTAAACTTCTCGGCAGCCCTCAATCGACCAAGACACAGAAGTCAGTCGCGGCGTCTGCATTGACGCAGGCACCAAACAAGAAAAAGGGGAAGAAGAAGTAGATGCCTTCATCGCAGGTCAGGAAGTTCCCTCACCACCGGCTCCAGTTGGCCTGAGCGGGTTGGATTTCCTGTCCCAGGCAAGGTGTGGGGTGAGGAACAGGGTACTACGGCCCGCAGGCGGCGGGCGCGACGGTTGGTGCGTGCTTACACCATGCGGCGGAGGTCGGCGAGGGTGCCGGCGTCTTCCGGCTTTTTGTCGCGCCGCCAGCGGACGATGCGAGGGAACCGCACGGCGAGGCCTGCCTTGTGGCGCGAGGACGGGGCGATGCCCTCGAACGCGAGCTGCATCACGAGCGTGGGGGTGCAGATTCGCACGGGGCCGTGCTTCTCGATCGTGGTTGCCTTCACGATTCCGTCGATCTCGATGATCTCCTCGTCGGTGAGCCCCGAATAGGCTTTCGCAATCGTGACGAGGCGATCGCCATCCCACACGCCGAGTGTGTAGTCGCTGTGCAGGCCGGCGCGGCGACCGTGCCCCGCCTGGGCGTAGAGGAGGACGGCATCGATCTCAAGCGGCTCAATCTTCCACTTCCACCAGTCGCCGCGGGCGCGGCCCGTGCCATACGCGCTCGTTCGTCGCTTGAGCATGAGCCCCTCCACGCCGCGCTCCCGGGATTCGCCGCGACGCGTGGCAAGCTCGTCCCATGCGTCGGCCGTCACCAGCGGCGAACGAAAGAGGCATGTCTCTGTCGGCGATGGCCCGGCGAGCGCGTCACCAAAGCAGGACGGCACGAGGGTTTCAAGGCGGCGACGTCGGTCGTCAAGCGGCAGTGCCCGGATGTCGTGGCCTTCGTGTTCAAGGAGGTCATACGCCACAAACACGCACGGAACGTCGGCCAGAAGCTTTCGTGGCACCTGCCGCCGACCGCTCCGCCGCGAAAGAGCTGTGAAGCCAAGGAGCAGCATGGGCTCATCACCAGCCCCATGGCCGACCGCCAGAAGCTCTCCGTCGAGCACGGTGCCAGGCGGAAGCGTGGCAGCCGCGGCGATGATTTCGGGAAAGGCCTCGTTGATGAGCTCCCCGCCACGACTCCAGAGCGTCGCGTCATCAACGCGACGGACGATCTGAGCCCGCATCCCGTCCCACTTCCACTCGGCCTGCCATGTGGTGACGCAGCCGAGTTCCTCAGCCACGCTCGCGGTGTCGTTCTGCTCGAGGCTCGACGCCAAGAAGAACGGATACGGCCGGCGGTCGTCGGCTGTGGTGATCGGTGAGAGGATCGCCGCGAATTCTGCGGCATCAGCCGGGCCACCTCCCATCAGGCGGTGCGTCATCACAGCAGGCTCGACTCCGGCCACTTCCGCGAGCGCCCGCGCGACGAGCGTGCGAGAAACCCCCACCCGCAGCCCGCCGGTGATGAGCTTGTGCCATACGATTCGCGACTGCGGGACGAGGCGGCGCCAGGTCGCGGTGACCACCTCCCGCTTGGTCGCGTCATCGGCACCAACGATCGCGTGGATCGTGCGATCGATCGTTTCGGCAAGGCCCGCTTCAGAGACAGGCTCGTCGTTCGCAGGCTCGGCATTCGGCAGAAGGAGCGAGAGCGTTTCGGCGAGATCACCGACGTGGGCGTACGACTCTTCAACAAGCCACTCAGGCAGGCCCGTCTCCTCCGCCACCCATTGCCGCAGTTGGCTCGTTGAGACCGCCCGAAGCCGCCTGCCGCCGCAGAGGACGCGGACGGCGCAGGCGGCGTCTGCATGATCAGCCGCCCGAAAATACTCCGCGAGGATCGCTACCTTCTGCTGCGTACTGGTGGTCGCGTCGAGCTGCCAGTAGAGGTCGGTAAACGCCTTCATGGGAGAACCGCCTCGCCGCCGTCTGCATCGCTTTCAGCGTCGTCATCGGCCGCGTCGGCTGCGTCAGGCGAGGCTTCGCCGGTAAAGCGCGTGGCCAGCGGTCGGGCGTCGAGGCCACGGTCACGGAGGAACCGAGAGAGCACATCTGAAAAGCCGTGCGTGACGAGGATGCGGCTGGCCCGCGAGGCCTCGATCGCGGCGAGGAGGCCTGGAAAGTCGGCGTGATCAGAAAGAACAAAAGCGTGCTCGACGCTGCGGCGACGCCGAATACCTCGGACCGTCATCCAACCCGACGCGACTGCCACCGCCGACTCACCAAACATTGTGAGCCACGGCGTTCCAAGGACGCTCGGCGGTGCGATGACGAGCGCCCTGCCGCCACCGACGCGACGGGCCCGCGGCGGTACGCGGTCGATGGACGGCAAGCGAACCCCAGATGCTCGGTAGGCCTCGACGAGCTTCATGACGGCACCATGCGCGACGATCGGCCCGATTTCGGGATCGACCATCGCTGCGATTCGCTGAGCCTTGCCTAGCGCGTACGCGAGGATGACGCTCGTGCGGCCCGCGTCGCGGTTCGCCCGCCACCAAACATTGATCTGCGAGGCCACCGTGCTCGGATCGGGCCAGCGATAGACCGGCAGGCCAAACGTGCTCTCCGTGATGAAGACGTCGCATGGCACCGGCTCGAAGGTCGCGCACGTGGGGTCAGCGGCGAGCTTGTAGTCCCCAGTGACGACCCAGGTCTCGCCGCGGTGTTCGACGCGGACCTGCGCCGACCCGAGGACGTGGCCGGCCGGATGGAGCGAGACCGTTACGCCGTTGATCGACCGTGTCTCCCTGTAGCGGAGCGTTTCGATGACGGCGTTGCCGCCCATGCGGGTTCGGAGGACGGGTTTTCCCGGCGCGGCGCAGAGATAGCGGTCGCACCCGCTGCGGGCATGATCTGCGTGGGCGTGGGTGATCACCGCTCGCGCCACCCGACGCCAGGGATCGATGTAAAAATCACCCGCGGCGCAGTAGAGCCCCGAGTCGGTGACCTCGAGAAGATCCGGCATCACGCGCTCCCAGATCGGAGGGCGCCGCGTACAGAGCTAGCGGTAGGCCTGGGCGCCTGACGCCGGGAAGCGGTACCCGCCGAATCCGAGTGGAGCGTAGCGAGGCCAGTCGCCTGGGACGACCCCCGGGGGCGTGCCATACGCGTTCCAGGTGGGTGTGCGCGGGATCGTGGGTGGCACGAAATACTTCGGCCGCGTGCCGTGGGCCGTTTCGTAGGGGCTTGCCCCGGGCTGGTACGGAGCCTGGTTTCGCGGCGTGCCGGTCGATGCGGGCGAGCGAGCCCCTCGGAACCACCGGCCACCGGCGGCATCAGCCGGGAGGCAGGCAGCCGTCACCACGAGTACGAGGGCCAGGGATCGAAGCATGGTGGAGTGCCGAAGCATCAGAATGGCGTGAGTGCCGACGTCTACAAAAAGTTTCATCGTCATCCTTGCCCATCCAGATTCGCCATCCGCTGGACCGGCCGAGCCGCACGGATGGCACCGGTTGTACCGCCGGACGGCGGCGACTGGCTCGATGGTGGTCGCCCTCAGTCTGCGGCGGCCGTCGTCTTCGCGGCCCAGCCGATCTCCACGGACATACCAAAGGCCTTCTCAAAAAGCTCGGTGCGACGCTGGGCGCCCCAGATGTCGGTCTGTGGCTCCTGGTCGGAGACCACGTCGAGCCGCATACCCCCATCGCTGATGGCGACCCGCACGTCCCGCACCTGCTGCGTGCGGCTACGGTCGAGGCCGCCGGCCAGCCGGAGGATCCCGGCGAGCCGCTGCACCCGCCGCTGGTCGTCCGAGGAGAGCCGCGTGAGGTTTTTATGTTTCCGCTTGGGCAGGGCACCGCGGTGGTACCGGGCGACGTTGGCAAGCAGCTCGACGTCGTGGGGCCGCAGGCCTGGCAGGCGGCTGTTGCGGATGAGGTGGTAGCTGTGCTTGTGGTGCTGGTCGTAGTTGATGACGTAGCCAACGTCTTGGAGTCTGGCGGCGCATTCAAGCAAGAGGCGGTCACCGGGGGGGAGCTCGAATGGCTCAGCGAGTTGTTCGAAGATCCGCCCCGCGAGGGCTGCGACGGCTCGGCCGTGCTCGAGCTCGCCCGAACATGCTGCAGCGAGCCTTTCAATGGCCGACTCCCGCTGGGCCGATTCGTCTCCCGTCGGCGACGGCACCTCGACCTCGTCGATCATCTCCCGAACGAGCCCGTCCCGCACGCCACGCGTATGAACGGCGAGCATGTTCACCCGGAACCGCTTCATGAGCGCGTCTACGATGGACAGCCCCGGAATGATGATGTCGGCCCGGTCGGGAGTCATACCCGCCATTCCACGACGCGCTCGTAGTGGCATCTTCTGAAGCCGCTCGAGGAGATGCCGCACTTCCGCATGCGAGATGCGATAGCCCCCGACGGGCACGTCAGCCTCCCGTTTCGAGGCCATCACCAGCTCAGCGAGCGTGGTGAACGTGCCGCCACAGCCCACGAGGAAGTGTGGTGCAAACAGCGGCCTGGTCGTCTGCTTCTTGAGGACACCACCAATCACCTCCTCGAGCTCGCCGAGCCCGCGCTGGAAATCGGCGGCATCAGCTCCCTCGCCAAGCCCGCATTGCTCCGTCAGTCGGACCGCGCCAAGCGGCGTCGAAAAAATCGACTCGATGAGATTGCCAGTGGCGAACACGATCTCGGTGCTGCCGCCACCAATGTCGGCCACGATCACATTGCGGCCCGTCAGGTCGAAGGCATGCTGAACGCTTGCGAAGGCCAGCCGCGCCTCCCGTTCGCCAGAAATCACCTCAACCTCGAGCCCCACCTCTTCGCGGACACGGCGGCAGAACTCGGGGCCGTTGCGGCTCTCGCGGACGGCACAGGTGGCGATCGTGCGGAGGGTTGTCACCTGATAGCCGGCCGCGATCTCCTTGAAGGTCTTGAGTGCCGCAACGGTGCGGTCCATTGACTCATCATCGAGCCGCCCTTCTGAGGAAACACTCCGGCCGAGGCGGGTCGGCTCCCGCTCCTCGTCGAGGATGCGGTACGTTCCCCCACGCAGCACCTCGGCCACGAACAGCCGGACGCTATTGGAGCCGATGTCGATGGCGGCCAGCCGGCTGGCCATGTCGGGAGAGAGCCATTGCTGGCGTTCGTCGTGCTCGTGATCCACGGCGGTCTCCCCGGGGCAGTGCGATGCCTCATGATACCTTCGATGAGCTACACTTCTGGTTTCCTTATTCTGCCCGACTGAGCCCGCCTGTCGCCGTGCCGCTCCCCGCTCCGCTCGTCTTTGGATCGTCGTCGTGTGCGCCGCCGCTGCCCCGGGCCGCCGTGGCGGTCGGCAATTTTGATGGTGTGCACCTCGGGCATGCCGCAATCGCCCGCCGCCTCCGGGAGATAGCCGAGCGGGAGGGCGTGCCTGCGATAGCCCTCACATTTGATCCTCATCCCGCCAGCATCGTGCGGCCAGCCACGGCACCGGTGCCGCTCACCACGCCTGCCCGCCGGGCCGAGCTTCTTCTGGCACTCGGGCTCGACGCGGTGCTCGTGCAGCCAGCCAATGCGGCGCTCGTCGCCATGCCCGCGGAGGCGTTCTATCACGAGATCCTCCGCGGCCGCCTCGGGGGAGTCGCCTTCGTCGAGGGAGCCGACTTTCGGTTTGGTGCTCGACGGGCCGGTGACGTCCACGTGCTCACGCAGCTCGCGCGAGCCGATGGAGTGATCGTCGAGGTGGTTGCTCCGGTGGTCGTCGATGGCGAGCCGATCTCGAGCTCGCGGCTACGGGCCCTCGTGGCGGCTGGCGACGTCGCGGCCGCCGCAAGGCTTTCCACGGCACCGCATCGCGCCTCGGGCATCGTCATTGAGGGGGCTCGTCGCGGCAGGCAGCTCGGTTTCCCGACCGCAAACCTCGGGACCGTCGCCACGCTGCTTCCTGCCGCCGGTGTGTATGCCGCGCGAGCATCCATCCAGGAAGAAGGCCCGACACGAAAATGGTTCGCCGCTGCGGTCAATGTCGGCCCCGCGCCCACCTTCGGCGTGTCGGCTTCGGGTGTCGAGGTTCACCTCGTGGGCTACTCCGGCGACTGCTACGGCCACATGCTCGACGTTGACTTCCTCGCGCGACTGCGGGACACTCGCCGCTTTCCTTCAGCGGACGACCTCGCCGCCCAGTTGGCCACCGACGTGGCCCAGGCTGCGGAGATCGCGGCCGCGTTTGTACAGGAGCCATGATGCGACTTGACTGGGCCAGCCTGCTTGAACTCCTCGAGAGCCGCGAGCGGTTCGTGCTCACGAGCCATGTCCGCCCCGACTGCGACGCGCTCGGCAGCGAGCTGGGATTGGCCGGCATTCTGGCAGCCCGCGGCAAGCACGTTCGGATCGTGAACGCCCAGGCCACCCCTGCAAGCCTCGCGTGGATCGACCCGACCAACCGGATCGAGAGTCTCGCCAAAGGCGTCAAGGCTGCGGACCTCGCCGACCGGGATCTCCTCATCGTTCTCGATACCAGCGCCTGGGCCCAGCTCGGGGCCATGGCCGATGTCGCGAAGGGGATGCGAGATCGCGTGCTTGTGATCGATCACCATGTGAGCCAGGACGACATCTGCGATCTCTGGTTCAAGGACACATCCGCCGAGGCCACCGCACGGATCGTCTACGAAATCGGTCTGCGTCTGCGGGTGTCCTTCACGGAGGCAATCGCCACGCCGATCTACGCCGGGCTTTCCACCGACACCGGTGGTTTTCGATTCCCGTCGGTCTCGGGCGAAAGTTTTCGGATTGCCGCAAGGCTCGTCGATGCCGGAGCAAGCCCGACCGTGATCTACCGCGAGCTCTTCGAGCAGGATTCCCTCTCGCGATTGCATCTTGTTGGCCGGACCCTCGCTGGCGCCACCACCGCTCACGAGGGCCGCGTGATCTACTCGCAGGTGCGTCAGCAAGACATCAAGGCAGTGGCCGCGTCCCCTGCTGATACCGAAGACCTCATCAACCTCACGCTCGCCGTGAAGGGTACCGAGTTGGCAGCGATTCTCATCGAGCAGCCGGACGGCCGGATCAAGGTGAGCTTCCGCAGTCGCGGGCCGGTTGACTGTAGCGCCCTCGCCGGTCGCTTCGGCGGCGGCGGCCACAAAGCCGCAGCGGGGACGATCATTGAGGGGCCTTTCGAGGCGGCGCAAGAGCGGATTCGCGCGGCGGTTGACGAGGCCTGGGTGGCCAGTGCGGCTCTCGTCTGACCGTGTTCAAGCGGTACGACGGGCACGCACAAAACGAGGCAACATGATGAAGGCAGACAAGCCAGTGCCGGCCGCGGAGGATTCGCGACGGCGTTTTTTCGCCAAGGCTGCGGCGATCGCGTGTGGTGGCCTCGCGACGCTTGCGCCCGTGGCTGCCGGCGTCTGGACATTTCTCGATCCGCTTCGCCGTAAGTCCGCCGCGGCCACGTTCCTTCCCGTGACCGACCTCTCGGCGATTCCCGATGATGGCGTGCCCCGCCAGTTCGCGATCGTCGCGGAGCGTGTCGATGCCTGGACCGGTTTTCCTCGCGATCCGATCGGTGCGGTCTATCTGCGGCGGCAGAAGGGCTCGAAAGACGTGGAAGCGCTCACCGCCACCTGCCCACATGCGGGCTGTTTCGTCGATCTCGAGCCGGGCGCTCGGTCGTTCCGCTGCCCCTGCCACAACAGCTCCTTCACGCTCGACGGTGAGATCGTCGAGCCGAGCCCTTCGCCTCGGCCGATGGACTCTCTCGAGTGCCGCGTCGGCGAGAATGGCCAAGTTGCCGTGAAGTGGGCGACATTTCGTGCCGGCATCGCCGAGAAGGTATGTGGCTCATGAAATCCACAGGCACGAGCCCGCGGCGCGGAATCATGAAGCGGCTTGGAGATTTCTTCGACGACCGCACGGGCTGGCGGGCCCTCGTGCACGAGGCGCTCTTTGAACGAGTGCCGGGTGGTGCCCGATGGCGGTATGTCTGGGGCAGCACGCTCGTCTTTGCCTTCATGACCCAGGTGGTCACGGGGCTTTTTCTCTGGGCGAGCTATTCGGCCAGCAGCCAGACCGCCTGGGAGAGTGTCTGGTACATCCAGCATGAGATGGCTGGCGGCTGGCTGCTCCGAGGCATCCACCACTTCATGGCCCAGGCGATGGTGGTGCTGCTCGCGCTTCATCTGCTCCAGGTGGTGATCGACGGCGCGTACAAGGCTCCGCGGGAGGTCAATTTCTGGCTGGGGCTCGTCCTCATGATGCTCGTGCTCGGGATGGCTCTCACCGGCTATCTCTTGCCGTGGGACCAGAAGGGCTACTGGGCCACACGAGTGGCCACGAACCTGGCCGGGATCGTGCCCTTCGTGGGCCCGCAGATCCAGCAGCTCGTTCTGGGTGGCCCCGATTACGGTCATCACACGCTGACGCGGTTCTTCGCGCTCCATGCCGGCTTTCTGCCAGCCACGCTCGTCTTGTTCCTCGTGGTACACCTCGCGCTGTTTCGCCGGCACGGCCTCCATGCCAAGCAGCCGATCACGAAGCCCGACGGGCTCTTCTGGCCCGACCAGCTCCTGAAGGACGCCGTCGCGATGCTCGCCGTGATGGCAGTCGTGCTCGGTGTCATCCTCGTGCCGGCGGTGCGGACGATGCTGGCCGGCGGCGAGGTGGTCACGGGCGAACTCGGGGCCGAACTGGGCGCCCCCGCTGATCCGTCGCAGACGTATGCCGCGGCGCGACCCGAGTGGTATTTCCTCTTCCTGTTTCAGTTCTTGAAGGTCTTCGAGGGGTGGGGGGCCACCGGCGAATTTCTGGGCGCGATCGTGGTGCCTGGGCTCGTGATGGGGGTCATGTTCCTGATGCCGATCATCGGCAACTGGAAGCTCGGCCACCGTTTCAACATCGCCTTCACGCTCGGGCTCTTTGCGGGCGTGGCGATGCTCACGGGCCTGGCCCTCAACGAGGACTACTCCGCTCTTTGGACCGACAGATCAAAGCTCGGCGAAGCCACGCGGCTTTTCGACGAAACCGACGGCGACGAACGCAAACTCCTTGCGGCCGTCGGCGGTGACGCGACGAAGGCCGCGGCGATTGCGAGACAGTTTTCTGCGGTCGAGAAGTTTCGCCGATCGGAAGCATTTCTTGCGGCCGTGCGGACGGCGCGTGCCGACGCCGAGCGGGCTGCCGAGCTTGCTGGAAGACCCGAGCGAATTCCACCAGGCGGAGCCCTCGAACTGGTCCGCAGCGACCCGCTCGCGCAGGGGCCGCGACTCTTCGCCCAGCATTGCGGGAGCTGCCATGCGCATATCGACCCCGCTTCGCCAGATGCCGCCGCGGTCCTGGCGAAGGCGTCGGCTCCAAACCTGCATGGCTTCGGCACACCGTCGTGGATGAAAGGGCTGCTGGATCCCACCCGGGTTGCTGGCCCCGCGTACTTTGGCAACACGGCACACAAGGACGGCGACATGGTGTCTTTCGTGACGGGCGACCTCCAGGACGAAGACACCTGGAAGCCCACCGATATCGAGGCCGTGATCGCCGCGATGGCGGCGGAGGCGGGACGTGTGGACTCGACGGTTCCTGCTGCAACAATCGCGCACGGCCGTGAGCTCGTCGCCAATGAAGAACGGTGCGGTGCCTGTCATCGCTTCGGCGACAACGGCACGGATCTTGGTACCGCCTGTGACCTGACGGGATGGGGCAGCCGCGTGTGGATTGTGGGCATCATCAGCGACCCTGCACACGAGCGGTTCTACGGCGACTCGAATGACCGGATGCCACGCTTTGGCAAAGCCGTTGACGGCGGTATCGCGCCGCTGACCGATGAGCAGATCGGCCTTCTTGCCGACTGGCTCCGCGGCGAGTGGTACAGGCGATAGCTGGCGATGGTGTTCGGCACGCCTGTTGCGTGGACGACAGAAGCAAGCCGCATTAGTTCGCCGGCGGTGACATGCTCGGAGCCTTCGCGACTTTGCGAGTGTGCTCTCGTGGATAGTGGTCCGCCGCTTGGCCGCGCAAAGATGCTCGGCTCCTGCGCGTGCCCCCGACCGGCTCCTCAGCATCAGGGGCTTTGGTGGCAAGCCTGTGGAGTTAGGCAGAGTTGCGCGATGGCTGCTACGCCGGTATTGTGCCCCGCATGGCCGAGCAACGAGATCGGGAAGCCGCGCGCAAGCTACCGAGGGATGAAGGGGCCTCGCTGGGATGGAACCCTTCGGATCGAGACCAGCAGGCTTGACCTTCCAGCAGAACTGATCGCGGAGATCTCCCGGCAGCGGCGAGCCAAGGCGGGTTGCTTCTGTCGTCCACGCAGTCGCCGTGCCGAACAGGATTGCCCAGGATTGCCGGAGCTGGCCTCCTCGATTCTGGGCGGCGGGACGCGGGCTACGGGCGTGTTTGGCCGTCCGTGAGGATGGCATCGAGCCGTTGGATCAGCTCGGCCGTCTTTTTGGGATGCTGCTGGCTGACGTCGTTTCGTTCCCCGGGGTCATCCGCGAGGGAGTAGAGCGAGTGCCGCTTCGCGGGCTTGGGGAGGGGTTGTTTCGAGATCACGGCTTGTCCACCGGGAGCGTTCACGAGCCGAATCAGTTTCCAGTCGCCGGAGCGGAGGCCGAAGTTGCCTTGCGTTCCCTTCGTTCCGTTGTCCTGTTGGAGGAGATCGGTTCGGCCCTGCGCATCTGGCTCACCGAGAAGAGCAGAATGAATATCAAGACTATCGAGGCACGCGTGGGCGGGGAGCGGTGCGTTCACAAGGGCGGCACATGAAGCGGCAACATCGATCGTGCAGACGATCTCGTCCGATTCACCCACCGGGATGCGGCCCGGCCAGCGGGTGATGAAGGGCGTGCGAGTGCCCCCTTCCAAGACCGTGTATTTCCCGCCGCTGAAAGGGCCCGTGGGGTGGTGGCCCCCGAGCTCCGTGACAGCCCCGTCCTCATAGCCATCGTCGAGCACTGGGCCGTTGTCAGAGCAGAAGATCACGAGCGTGTTGGTCGCGAGGCCGTGGGTGTCGAGCGTGGCCATGATCTCGCCGACGCACCAGTCGAGCTCGAGCACCGCGTCGCCGCGAAGCCCAGTGCCGCTCTTCCCGTGGAATCGCTCGTGCGGCATCCGGGGAACATGATTATCATGAGAGGCGAAGAACAGAAAAAATGGCCGGTCTTTGTTCGCTGCGATGAAGGCTTTTGATTTTTTGACCCAGGTGTCGGCGAGGTCCTCATCGCGGAACCGTGCCGCGGTGCCGCCGGTGTAAAAGCCGATGCGGCTGATCCCGTTGTGAATTGTTCCATTGTGGCCGTGGGACCAGTTCATACGGAGCGTGTCGCGATGGGAAACACCCGTTGGCTCATTCGGTGCAATGGGCTTGTCGCTCACGGTGAGGGGATCGGACGGGTCGAGGTTCAGCACCCGGTGTCCTTCGACATAGACCTGCGGCACGCGGTCGTTGGTGGTGGGTAGCAGGAAACATTCGTCGAAGCCGATCTCGAGCGGGCCGGGCGCGAGCGTGCCGTTCCAGTCCGGTTCTTTGTCGCCCAGGCCGAGGTGCCATTTGCCGATGACAGCCGCTCGGTAGCCCGCGTCGCGAAGCAGCGAGGGGAGGGTTGGTGTGCCGGGGCGGATGATCGCTGGCCCGTTCGGCGGGGCGATGCCCGTGCCTTTTGTCCGAAAGGCGTAGGTGCCCGTGAGGAATGAGTAGCGGGTGGGCGTGCAGGTGGAGGCAGAGCAGTAGCCGCTGGTGAAGCGGTGCCCCTCCGCTGCAAGCCGGTCGATGGAGGGTGTCTTGAAGACCGTGCTGCCATAGCACGAAACGTCACCGTAGCCCAGGTCGTCGGCCATGATGACGATGATGTTGGGACGCTCCCGCGGAGCGGGAGTGGCCCTTTCATCGGCTCCAGGAGCAGCGAGCTCGCACGCTCCAAGGAGGACGAGAGCGACGACCAATCGGTTCCGCGAGGCAGCATTGTGCGGACGGGAAAAGCGGGTGGATCGGACGCTTGGGAACGCCATCAGGCAACTCCGCCCAAGACGGTCGCTCGAGCGACGCGCCCGACGCCGAGCATGTAGGCAGCTGTGCGGGGCGAGACCTGACGCGATTGGGACAACTGCCAGACCTGCTCGAAGGCCTCGCCGAGGATACGGTCGAGCTCCTGGCGGACGCGGTTGATGCCCCACTGGTAGTGCTGGCGGTTCTGCACCCACTCGAACCAGCTTGCCGTCACACCCCCTGCGTTGGCGAGGATGTCGGGGAGCACGATCGTGCCACGCGCTGAGAACAGGGCATCGGCCTCCGAGTCGACCGGCTCGTTGGCCGCCTCGATGATAATCGGGGCACGGACCGCGTTGGCGTTGGCAGCCGTGATCACACCGCCGAGTGCGGCAGGAATGAGCACGTCGCAGTCGCATGCCAGCAGCTCCGCGCCGGTGATCGCGTCGCCGCCGTCCAAGCCTGCCAGCCGTCCACCATTCGCGCGGGCATGCCGCAGGAGCGTGAGAACATCGAAGCCCTCGGGGTTATGGAACGCCGACGATGCGTCGCCGACAGCGACGATTCGGCACTCCGCATCATGGAGATACTTTGCCGCGTGTGTGCCGACATTCCCAAAACCCTGAAGGGCGACGCGCGTGCCGGGGATCCGGCGGCCGAGCCGACCGAGCAGCTTGAGCGTGAGCGCCCCCACGCCGCGGCCGGTTGCCTCTTCGCGTCCAGGGATGCCGTGGTATTCGACCGGCTTGCCGGTCACGCAGGCGGGTGCGAAACCGTGGTACTTGCCGTATTGATTCATGATCCACGCCATCATGTCGGCGTTGGTGCCCATGTCGGGAGCCGGGATATCGACATCGGGCCCGAAGAGGTCGTGGGTCGCGTCCACGAATCGTCGCGTCACCCGCTCGAGCTCGCGGGTCGAGCAACTTGCCGGATCGAGGGCCACGCCCCCTTTGGCGCCACCATACGGGATGTCGACCACGGCGGTCTTCCAGGTCATGAGTGCTGCCAGCGCCCGGATATGGTCGAGATCGACCTGCGGGTGGTAGCGAAGGCCTCCCTTGAATGGCCCGCGGGCGTCGTTGTGTTGCACGCGGTAGCCGACGAATGTGACCAGCTCGCCCGAGTCCCGCTCGATCGGGATCTTGACCCGCACCTCCCGCTTGGCGGTCTGGAGGAGCGTCCGCATGCTCGGCGAAAGGTCGAGCTCGTCGGCAGCCCTGTCAAAGTAGATGCGGGTGGCGTCGGTGGCTCGCACGGGATGCCGGCCTCCTGCGGGGAAATCGAACGAACGAGCGATGATAGCGGTGCCGTGCCAGGCCGTTCAAGAATAGAAGACATCGGCGTTCGGGAAGAAAGCCGTTAGGATCTGGGACCAGGTAGCCCCCATGCCCACTCCAACCGTCGCCGAATTCTGGGATCTCCTCGCCCGCAGCAGATTGGTCGACGGCGGGGCCATCGCGGTGCTTCGGCAGGAGCATGAGGCAAATCCAGCTACCTGCGGTGGCCATGATGCCAAGCACCTTGCCCAGTGGCTTTTAACTCGTGGCGTTTTGACCCGTTGGCAGGCCAAGAGGCTTTCGATCGGGAACCTCGGCCCCTTCTTCCTTGGCGACTACCGCCTGCTCGAGCGGCATAACCGCGAGGGCGACGAGCTGATCTTCACCGGAAGGCACGAGCCCTCCGGGAGGATCGTGAGCGTCGTGCTCCTGAACTCCAAGCGGTTCAAGCGGCTCGACATCTGGACAGAGATTGTGCAGCGGACGACAGCCGCCAACGCGACGACCGATGCGATGCTCAGTCGCACCTGGAGCCTCGAGCAGAGTCGAGGGAGTCGATTCATCGTCTGTGAAGTCGTGACAGGAATGAATCTCGCGGACGAGCTCGAGCGGGCAGGGCCGATGCCGGCCACCCAGGCGGGCGTGCTCGTCGCGCAGATTGCCCGCGCCGTTGCCGACATCCATGCTCGCGGAGCGGTGCACGGAGGCCTCTCGCTCGACGCGCTCATTCGGGAGCCGGCGCCGGGAGCTGGCGAGCGGATCGGCCGCGTGCGGCTCTTGCAGTTCCCGCTCGCCGGCGATCCCCACCGCGTGCCGCTGAGGCCCTGGACGAACGACGAGGAGATGCGGCGGCTCGGTCGACGGGCAGCCTTCGTGGCCCCGGAGATGCTGCACCTCGAAAACGTCTGTGACCAACGGGCCGACGTCTATTCGCTCGGGGCGGTTCTCTATGCCCTCGTGTCTGGCGCGGCACCCTGCTGGGACGAGAACGCCGAGAAGACGCTCAGGCGGGCGGCCTTCGATGGACCACGACCACTTCTGCCACCGCAGGTGTCGCCGGAGATGGCGGTGCTCGTCGGCTATCTCATGGCCCGTGATCCAGCGAAGCGATACCAGACGGCCGCCGAGGCAGCCAATGCCATTGCGACATGCCTGGGTCTGCCGGCGACTGTGCCGGTCGCCACGCCGATCCCGGCAGCAGCACCGCCTGCAATGGAAGTGCCCGCGGGCGCCGGCGAATCGAAGAGGCTTCCCGAGATCGACTTCCGTGAACTGCCAGGCGCGGCCCAGGCCGCATCACCCCAGGCGACTCAGGCCCCGAGGCCGGTGGCGCCCACTGCCGTTGCCCAGAAAGCGTTTGAATCCACGGCGACGCGGGCGCGTCGACGTCGGTCCCTGGGGCTTCAGCTCCTCGGCGGAGTGATCACGATCGGTTTTTTGGCTGGGGTCGTGGCGCTGGTCATGAATCGGATGGATTTTGAGCCTTCGCCGACCGTGGTGCAAACCGACACGCCCAAGGCCACGTCGCCCCGTTCTCCATCCAAGGGCGGTGGGCTCGCTTCCATTCCGAAGGATCCCGTCGTCGCGCCGACGCCTGACGCTCCCGCAGCGGCAGTATCCCGTCAGGTCATCGTGGACGACGGATCGGTGCCCTGGGCCTCGCCCACCGAAGGGTCGCCACCGCGACTGGCCTACCTTCCGCCAGGTTCCCAGCTCGTTCTGATCGCTCGCCCCGCCGAGCTCTCAGCCAATGAGGAAGGGCAGTTGTTCGTGAAGTCACTCGGGCCTGTGGTCGAGGAATCGCTCACACGACTTGCCGACTTCTGCGGCTGCCAGGTGGCCGACATCGAGCTCGTGCAGGCAGGTTGGCAGGCTGGCGAGGCTGATGAGGTGCTTGCAGGCTACACCGTACGGCTCGTCGCAGGTCGGAAGGTCATCGCCGACGAGGCGGCGCGCCTTAAAGCCTGGGGGGAGACGACGCCGCGGGAACTGGCTGGCGAGACGATCCATGCCGGAAAGGGGTTTTCATTTTGGGTGCCTTCTCCAGAGGACGGTCGCGTACTCGTGGTGGCCTCCGAGGCTGCGATTGCCACCACTGCCCTGGCCGTGCCCGGTGGGCCGGCGGGGCGTGAGCCCTTCATTGCGAGCATCGTGAAGCAGTCACTCGAGGCGCAGGGTCGGCCCGATGGCATGCTCCTGGCCGACCTCCCTCTCGAGCTCGAATCGCTTGTCGGCATGCTCGACGACCGCCGTCATGTCACGCTCTTCGGTTCCCCGCACTACCTGCTTAACCGCGGTCGCACCGTCCTGGCGGGGCCGTTGGCCAAGCTCGCCGACCCGCTTCGCCACTTGTTTGGCGAGACCTTGCGCGGGGCGGCGCTCTCGGGCCACTTTGGCAGCAACGCCTACCTCGAGCTCGACGCCATTGCGGAGCGTGATCCGCCTGCCCGTGTCTTTGCCCCGCAGCTCGCCGCGCAAGTGGAGGCCCTTGCATCGACCGTCGAGGAATACTGTGCGCGGCTCGACCCAAGCCCGTACGGTCGCGTGCTCGTGATGCGGTTGCCGTCGATGCTGCGGGTGCTCGTGGCCAACATGCGGCTGGGCGTGGAAGGCAACGGCGTCGTGCTCAACGCCTACCTCCCGCGGCACGCCGGTCACAATCTTGCCCTCGCCACGGAGCTGACCCTCGCCCAGGTGACAGGGACCGCTACGGCGACGTCGCCAGCGGGGCCAGTCGCCAGCGTCCCGACCGGCGCTCTGGGGAAGCTTCAGAAGAAAATCACCGTTGTGTTCGCCAAAGACACGCTCGAGATGGCGATCCAGATGGTGTCGGACGAGGTTGGTGTGCCGATGGAGATCCTCGGCCCAGACCTCCAGCTCGAAGGGATCACTCAAAATCAGTCGTTCGCCCTGGAAGCCCGTGACCTGTCCGCCGATGACGTGCTTCGCATGATCCTCACGAAGGCGAACCCTGGTGGGAAGCTCGTCTATGTGATGCGCCAGGATGCGGATGTCGAAAAGCTTTTCATTACGACGCGGGCGGCTGTCGAGAAGCGGGGCGATCCTTTGCCGCCGGCGTTCAAGGCGGCGGCCAATCCGGAGACGAAAGAACCATGATCATTGTGATGCAAGCGGGGACAGGCGATGCGGAGCTCCGGGAGGTGGTCTCGCGGGTCGAGGGCATGGGCCTCAAGCCGCATGTGATCGTCGGCACGGAGCGGACGGTCGTCGCCGTCGTCGGCGATGAGCGAAACGCGATCTCCAGCGGATTCGAAACCCTGCCGGGCGTGGCCTCGGTGCTGCCGATTCTCGCTCCCTACAAAGTGGCCAGCCGCGAGGTGCAGCCTGAGCCGACGGTCGTGCGAGCGGGATCGCTCGTCGTCGGTGGCGGCACGATGGGTGTGATCGCGGGGCCATGTTCGGTCGAAACCAGCGAGCAAATTGTGGAGACCGCTCGGGCGGTGAAGGCGGCCGGGGCGACCGCGCTTCGAGGCGGTGCCTTCAAGCCCCGCACGAGTCCGTATAGCTTCCAGGGGCTCAAGGAAAAGGGGCTCGAGCTTCTTGCCGAGGCTCGCGCAGAGACAGGCCTCGCGATTGTCACCGAGGTGGTCTCGCCGGAGGACGTGCCGCTTGTGGCCCGCTATGCAGACGTGCTCCAGGTGGGGGCCCGCAACATGCAAAACTATCGGCTGCTCGAGGCGGTCGGGCGCACGGAGGTAGCGGTGCTCCTCAAGCGCGGACCCGCGGCGACCGTCGAAGAGCTCTTGCTCGCGGCCGAATACATCCTCGACGGTGGGAACCGCCAAGTGATGCTCTGCGAGCGAGGCATCCGCACGTTCGAGGCGCACACCCGATTCACGCTTCCACTGGCGACGGTGCCCTGGCTGCACGCCCGCACGCACCTGCCCGTGATCGTTGATCCAAGCCACGGGACCGGCCACGCCAACCTCGTCGAAAGCATGGCGGCGGCGTCGGTGGCCGCCGGTGCCGATGGGCTCATCGTGGAGGTGCATCCCGAGCCCGCGAGGGCCGCCAGCGATGGGGGACAGACGCTCGATTTCGCGGCGTTTGGTCGGATGATGGCGATCTGCCGTAAGGTCGCCGCGGCCGTTGGGAAGACGATGTAATTCGCTACCCGAGCACCACGGTCGCGATCCCCATGTAGACGACGATGCCGAGGACGTCCACGAGGGCCGAGACGAAGGGGTTGCTCATGAGTGCCGGGTCGAGCCCCAGCGACCGAAAGAGAAGGGGAAACATCGAGCCGGTCATGGAGCCAATGACCACGACGCTGAAGATCGTTGCCGGGATGATGGCCGCCTGAGCGGGCGTGGGGGCATAGGCCAGCGCCAGCACGAAGCCTGGCACCGCCAAGAGGAGGCCCAGGAGTGTGCCCAGCATGAACTCGCGGCGCACGATCCGCTTCCAGTCGGAGAGTTTGCAATCGCCTGTGGAGAGCGCCGTGATCACGAGCGTGGCCGACTGATTGCCAGAGTTACCGCCGCTGGCAATCACGAGCGGAATAAAGGCCACGAGCCACAGGTGGGCCTCGTCCGGCTTCCAGTTGGCCAGCACCATCGCGGTGACGGTGGCCGTGGCGAAGAGAATCATCAGCCACACGCCCCGCTTCCATGTCATCGACGCGATGCCCGCTTCGAGATAGCTTTCGCCCAGCGGCGAGATAGCCGCGCTCATTTGGGCTTCGTCGGTGGCCTCCTGGCGGACCGCGTCGAGCACGTCGTCGTGCGTGACGATGCCCACGAGCCGGGCGTGGTCGTCAACGATTGGGACGGCCAGGAAGTCGAAGCGGGCGAGGAGGTCGACCACCTTATCCTGCGGCTCGTCCATGCGGACGGTGATGACGTCGCGCTGCATGAGATCGGCGACCACGGCCGTCGGCTTCGCGAGGATGAGGTCGCGGAGGGAGACGAACCCCACGAGCTTGCGTTCGGCGTCGAGGACATAGATGTAGTAGATCGACTCGCTATCCGGGGCCTGCATCCGGAGCCGAGCAATCGCCTCGCCCGCCGTGATGTCGGCAGGCAGCGAGGCGTACTCGGTAGTCATGAGCGCGCCGGCCGAATCCTCCGGGCAGGAGAGCAGCAATCGGATGTCGTGCCGTTCCGCCTTGGCGACGAGCGGCAGGATCTCCTCGACAAATTCGGGCTCGAGCTCACGAAGCAGGTCGTCGCGGTTGTCAGACGCCATCCATTCGAGGAGCGGGCCGAGATGAGCGCGGTCGGCCGCCTTGACGAGATCGACCTGCCGCGAGAGCGGGAAGTAGGGAAAAATCTCGGCCTGTCGTTCAACCGGCACCGCGTCGAGGAACTCCCAGAGGGCTTCATCGTCGAGCCCCTCGGAGAACTCAGCCACCGTTGCGGGGTGGAGCTCAAGGGCCACCTCGCGAAGGCCCGTAGCGTCTCCCTCGGCGAGCATCACTCGCAGTTCCGGAAGCAGGAGGGGGTTGGCGGTGGGCATCGTGGAGGTGGGGCGGTCGGCTACGCGCACCGGCCTATACTGCGAAGGATCGGTGGCAAGGGTCGAAGTATGCCATGAATTCGAAGTCCGCTCGCATGATGGCCCTGGCCGCGGCCATTGCTCTTTCCATGCTCACGGGGCATCACGTCATGGCCGACGGCTCGGCCGAGCAGGGGCGGAAGCACCTGCTCGAACGGACCTACCTCCCGGCCGACTTCGATCAGGAAGTCTTTGACTCGCTCTGGACGACATGGGAGGAGCCGCTGCGATCCCGGGCCGAACGGGCTGGCCTTGCCGAACGGCGTCGGCTGGCGATGGAGCGATACGGGCTCGTGCCCCACCCAGACGATCCGTCGCGGTCGCTCCAGTACGTCGTCGATGCCAAGGGCAATTGGACGATGAGCTGCCTCGCCTGCCACCAGGGCCAGGTGCGAGGCATAGCGATTCCCGGCGTGCCCAACTCGACCTACGCCCTCGAGACGCTCACCGAGGAGGTGCGGGCGGTCAAGGTTCGACTCCGAAAACCGCTTGGGCACATGGACGTCGGCTCGATGTTCCTTCCGCTTGGCACCACCGTGGGCACGACGAACGCCGTCATCTTCGGCGTGGCCCTCATGCGGCACCGCGCCCCCGATCTTTCGATCGTGAAGAAACCTCCACGCTTCGACCTCCTCCACCATGACATGGACGCACCCCCGTGGTGGCACTACCGGAAGCGGAAGAGTCTCTATGTCGATGGCTTCGCCCCGCGCGGCCATCGCATGCTCATGCAATTTTTGCTCGTCGAGCAGAACGGACCGGAGCGATTCCGGGAGTGGGAGGACGAGTTTTCAGATATCGAAGCCTGGATCGAATCGCTCGAACCGCCGAAGTGGACGGGCTCGGTCGATAGAGAGCTTGCAGCGCGGGGTGAGCGAGTCTTTCGCGGCACGTGCGCCGAGTGTCACGGCACGTATGGCCCCGATGGCCACTATCCCGAACGGCTCGTGCCGATCGCGGAGGTGGGCACGGACCGTGTCCGGCTCGATTCACTCACGGCGTCCGACCGGCGAGCGCTTACGGCGAGCTGGTTCGGCCATTATGGAGCAGACTCCGCAGACCTCCGTGACCGTGAGGAGCCGACGGGCTACGTCGCGCCGCCGCTCGATGGCGTCTGGGCGAGCGCGCCCTACTTTCACAACGGTTCCGTGCCAACGCTTTGGCACGTTCTCCACCCATCCGAGCGTCCGGTGGTGTGGCGACGAAGCCCCACCGGCTACGACGACGCCCGCGTGGGCCTCGAAGTCGACGCGTTCTCGGAAGTTCCCACTGACGTTCGTCGCCCATCCGAGCGTCGGCACTACTTCGACACGCGGAAGCCTGGCAAAAGCGCCGCTGGCCACGACTTCGCCGACGTCCTCAGCGAAGACGAGAAGCAAGCCCTGCTCGAGTACCTCAAGACGCTGTAACGCTCACGCGAGCTGGGGCCACTTCTCGCCGCGTACAGCGAAGCAGAAGCCGGACAAAACGGCCCCTCGCTCATTCATGCGTTACATTGTTGACGGATTGATTGCGGCATTCTCTTCAGCACCCTTCTTTGCGCGAACCGACGTAAGAGATCACTTGATGCGAGCCGCCGCGATCATCGTGCTCGTGCTCGCGTCAGCACCTCTCCTTGCCACAGCGGGTGACGCAGCGTGGCCCGGGAACCATCCGCTGTCGCAGGCGCAAGCCGGAGACGTACTCGTTGCCGAACTGCGGTGCGTTGCATGCCACGCAGGGGTTGAGGAAGGCACCGTTCTCCCCAAGTCGGCGCCCGATTTGACGTCCGTTGGCTCACGGGTTTCGCCCGAGTACGTACGGCGATTCCTCGCCTCACCGTCCTCCACGCATCCGGGTACCACCATGCCGGAGGTTCTGGGGTCGCGATCGAAAGACGAGCGTGAGCAGATTGCCGAGGCCTTGACCCACTTCCTTGTGGCGCAGTCCAAGGGATCCTTTACGACTGAGCGCGATGGCCCCGTTGATCTCGCGTCGGGCAAGGCGCTTTTTCATTCGGTGGGGTGCGTTGCATGCCATGGGCCGAAGGAACCACGTGCCGATGCGCCGGCCGCCAAGGCCCCCGATGACGAAGACGAAGAGCAAGAAGAGGAAGACAGCGAGCGCCCCGCCACACCACCCGTGACGCCAATCGCGATCCCTCTTGGGCACGTCGCCGAGAAATACAGCGTCCCATCGCTCAGCGAGTTCCTGTTTCAGCCGCTGCGCACGAGAGCGTCGGGCCGCATGCCGGACATGAAACTGACCCCGGCAGAGTCCACGGCTATCGCCGGCTACCTGATCGGCGACCACCAGCCGCAGCACGCCGAATTCGTTCCCAACGAGGCGCTCGCAACGTCAGGACAAAAGTTCTTTCGGGAGCTGAACTGTGCCGCATGCCATGCGCTGCCGGGCATCGATCCTGCCCCCCGAGTCGTGTCGCTTAAAAATGCGAACCTCGCTCGGGGCTGCCTGTCCACGGCCAGCGGCCCTGGTCCGCGTTTCCACCTCGCGGCGCCTCAGGTCGAGGCCATCAACGCGTCCCTGCGGGTGGAGCCGGAAGCCGAGCCAGCCAGTCTCGTCGTCGCCAAAACCCTGACGGCGTTTCGCTGCATTGCATGTCATGTACGGGACGACTACGGCGGTGTTCCCGACGAGTACAACACGTTTTTTACCGGCAGCGAGCACAACCTCGGTGATGACGGCCGCATCCCTCCACCACTCACCGTCGTGGGAGCCAAACTGCGACCGGAATGGATGAAGAAGGTGCTCTTCGATGGCGAAAGCGTTCGCCCCTATATGGCCACCCGCATGCCCCAATACGGTTCGGCGAATCTGGAACACCTGGCACCCCTCCTGAGCCGAACCGATGTCGTGACGAGCAAGGTAATGACCATCCCGCCCGCCGAGAATCGTTCGCCAAGCGAGCAAGAGCTGGAAAAGCAGCTACGGTCGGCTGGCCGTGAGCTCCTTGGCGACAAGGGCCTGAGTTGCATCGCGTGCCACCGATTCAATGGAAAGCCCGCGATCGCGAACCAGGGCCTCGATTTGATGACGACCTTTCCCCGTCTTCAGCCCGGGTGGTTTAACCGATACCTGCGCAGCCCGGGCGAATTTCGCCCGAGGACCCTCATGCCGAGCGCCTGGCCCAACGGCGTCGCCATGCACAAGGCCATCCTGGATGGCAGCACGGACAGGCAGATCGAAGCCATCTGGTACTACCTCTCGCTCGGAACATCAGCGGCAGATCCACCGGGCATCCGCCCCGTGAGCACCAAGCTTGCCGTCGGTGATCGGGCTGAAATCCATCGCGGCCGAAGTCGAGTCGCGGGCTTTCGCGGGATCGCCGTCGGGCTCCCCGAAAGAATCAGCTACGCGTTCAATGCCGAAACCGGCACGCTCTCCGCCATCTGGCACGGCGACTTCGTCAACGTCAATTGGAGTGGCCAGGGCTCTGGAGACTTCCAGCCGAGCAACACGCCGATCACGCTTCCGCAAGATATCTCGTTCGCGCACCTCGCTGACGACCGGGCGGCTTGGCCGATGATGCCGGTGATGAGCAAGGAGGCCCGCACCAACCCCGATCCGCTCTATCCGAAGAACGTGGGGTATCAGTTTCGCGGATACTTTCTCGGTGACGCAGCGATTCCGACGTTCCAGTACCGCATCGGCACCATCGACATCGAGGATCGATCGATGGCGGACGGAAGCGGGGAGCGCCCGCGGCTCAAGCGCGTGCTGATGCTCCGGTCGCCGACGCGGCAGACGGTTTGGTTTCGGGCCCTCACCGGAGCCATTCGTCACGAAGCGGATCGTGTGTACGCCCATGAGTCTCTCCGAGTGACGATCCCGGAAGCCGACGCGCGACTGAGGCCGTTCCCCGGCTCGCCTGATTCCTCGGAGCTGCTTCTGCGGCTTGACGTGCCGGAGGGCAACTCGTCGCTGGAGCTTACGTATGAACTGCTTTCGAAGTAACACCCGTCGCCGTCGCCGTTGCTGGTGCGTAATTCCATTGGCGCTGGTCGCGTGGACGGCTGTTCGTGCCGAGGAGGTGGGCGAACGCTGGGGAACCGAGGAGCGCGAGCGGGAGTACTACCCGATCGTCAACATCCCGCTCCCGAATGACGCGGTCATCGAGGCCGGGGCCTTCGCAGTGCTGCCCGATGGAAAGGTCGCCGTCGGAACGCGGCATGGCGAGATTGTTCTGATCGACGGCATCGACGCGGCCAAGCCGACGCCCACGTTTCATCGGTTCGCGTCGGGGCTCGACGAGATCTTCGGCCTCGCGTGGAAAGACGATGCGTTCCGCGTCACGCAGAGTTGCGAATTGACCCGCGTGAGCGACACCGATCGTGATGGGGTGGCCGATCGTTTCGAGACGATCTCCGACGCCTGGGGCTACGCGAATTACCACGAATACGCGTTCGGCTCGAAGCCCGACGCCGAAGGAAACCAGTACATCGCGCTCGGGCTGTCGGAGTCGTACCACTCGTATGCCCTGAACCGTGGGTTCATCATGAAGGTGACCCCCGATGGAAAGACGACCGCGTTTGCCACCGGTGTGCGGAGCCCCGGGGGCATCGGGTGTGATGAACACGGCGCGCTGTTCTACGTCGAAAGCCAGGGGCCTTGGAACTGTTCCTGCAGCCTCAAGGCGGTGTCGCAGAGGAGCTTTCACGGCCATCCTGCGAGTTTGAATTGGTATTCATTCGCACCCGAGCTCGGGGCCGTGCCCGAGACGCCGAGGCCGCCGACGCGGATCGTGAACGAGAAGGAGCGCGTGAAGCAGTTGGTGCCCTACGCCGTGATCTTCCCGTACATCCGCATGGGGCGATCAATCACGGGGTTTGTCGTCGATGACACCCGCGGCACATTCGGCCCGTTCGAGAATCAGTTGTTCGTGGGCGACTACACCCAGTCCATACTGATGCGTGCCACGACGGAGCAGGTGAACGGCGTGTGGCAGGGGGCGTGCTATCCATTTCGAGAGGGGCTCTCCATGGGGATTCTCGCCATCACCTTCACGCCCGAGGGCAAGCTGGTCTGCGGCGGCACGAATCGCGGCTGGCCCGTCCGTGGCATCAAGCCATTCGCGCTCGAACGAGTCGACTGGTCGGGCAAGATGCCGTTTGAGATCAACCGCATCACGATCGAACCGAAGGGATTCAAGATTACGTTCACGAAGCCCGTAGGATCGGAGACGGGTGCCGCGAAGAAGTCGTATGCCATTTCCGCGTTCACGCACCCCTACCACGGGGCGTATGGCGGGCCGGAGATCGAGCGGCACGAGCCTGCGGTCACGGCTGTCGAGATGTCTAAAGATGGACTCACGGCCCTGGTCACGCTCGACAAGTTTGAGAAAGGGTTTGTGTACGAGTTCGATCTGGAAGCACTGCGTTCGCGTGACACCGAAGCCCTCGTGCACCGAAACGCGTACTACACCGTGAACGAGGTTCCCACCCCGTAGCGACGCGGCCGCTCTGCCGCAGCCAATTCACATGCCCCGAGGAACGCACGAAATGCCGACGACTCTCCACGCACCCCGCCCCACGGGCCTGTTTTCAGGCGCTGTGGTGGCCCTGGCCGCGTTCGCAGCGATTCATGGTGTGGCACAGGCCGCAGATCACCCTGTTTCCGAAAACCCGAAGTGGCTCATCTACCCAGGCGGCGAAGGGCCAGGCGCCGGAAAACATATCGTTCTCATCGCTGCCGACCAGGAATATCGCAGCGAATATTCGATGCCGATGCTGGCTCGGCTCCTCGCGAAGCACCACGGGTTTCATTGCACGGTCCTGTTCAGCCTGAACAAGGACGGCGATGTCGATCCGACGCAAAAAAATCGACACGACGACAAAACGATGACGCACGACATCCCGGGGCTCGAGCACCTCGAAACGTGCGATCTCCTCATCCTTTTCAGTCGGCTGGTGTCGCTCCCACCCGACCAGCTTCAGCACTTCTATAACTACTTGGACTCCGGAAAACCGATCATCGGCATCCGCACTGCGAACCACGGCTTCATCGGCTTCGACTATCTCAAGAATGGCGCGAAGATCAATTGTGGGGAAGATGTGCTCGGCGGGTCATTCCGAAGCCATCATGGACGCTGGCAGCAAGACTCGACTCGCGGCATCGTCGTCGACGAGAACAAGTCGCACCCGATTCTCCGGGGCGTCAACGACATCTGGGGCACGTCCGATGTCTATCGCACCTATCCGGAGGGTGGCAGTCTTCCCGAGGGATGCCTGGCCCTGGTGGATGGCCAGCCGCTCGTCGGCCGGAATCACGACGACGCCGTGAACGCCGAGCTCGAGCCGCTTCCGGTGGCGTGGGTCAAGACCTGGACGGGCAACACCGGCCGCACTGCGCGGGTGTTCCATGTCACGATGGGGAGCGCCAAGGATTTTCAGAGCGAGGGTCTTCGCCGCCTCACCGTGAATGCCGCCTCCTGGTGCCTCGGGATGGAAGACACGATCGACGCCACGTCGAACATGGCCATTGTCGGCGACTACGACCCTCCTGATAGCGGCTTTCACTATTCAGAGTTAAACATCTCGCCGCACAAGCCAAGCTTCTTTCAATGACGGACAGTACGGTCAAAGCCTCGGGCCACGGTGGCATGCGGTGACTCGCTCGTGAGGGGACGGGCTTCGTCATCATGAAGGAGAATCGCCAGAGAGGGGCCGCATCGCCGGATGTACGCTCAGGGCATCCAAGCCCTTCGCTCACTCGGTGTACCTTCGCTTCGGCATCCTGGCTTCGCGTGCCAGCCACGCCGGCTCCACGGCGCTTTCTCGAGGTGCCGACTGCTGAACGTCTGCCGGAGGACCCGTTACACCACCACCGGCACGGCGACCGTGTCCGCCAGCGCGATCTTCGCCGCGCCGTCACCCTGCACCACGCGATGAACGAAGAAAAGCTTCGCGACCAACGGCCCGTTGATGACGAAGGGATAGGTGTCGGGTTGTCCCATGCTCCGGGCCGTCTCGTTGAGCACGGCCGTCAGCCGGATCCAGGCGTTGATCCACTCGAGGAAGGTGTCCACGGCCTCGGGTGTCGCCGGGGGCAGTGGCAGCGACCGGACCACCTCGGCCGTGAAGGGCGTCGAGCGGACCGGCGACTGCGAGATGTCGAGCCGGTAGAGCATGGCCGTCTCGAGGGTCGAGCGGATGTGGAGGTAGTGGGCCCACGTCTCCGCCCAGTCCTCCCACGGGTGCGACGCCGCATAGCTGCTGATGCAGGTACTGGTCCAGTCAGCGGTGGGCCCCTCGGCGTAGTGCCTCTTGAGCGCCTCCCCGTAGTCGGCCCGCTCGTCGCCAAAGACCTGACGGAACGGGTCGCGCCACGCGGTGTCGCGGACCAGGATGTCCCAGTAGTAGTGACCGAGCTCGTGGCGAATATGGCCGATCACCGTGCGGTAGGGCTCACGGAGGCTCTCGCGGTTCTGCTCCCGGTAATCGTCGTCGGCCTCGGCGACGTTGAGCGTGATCACGCCCCCCGTGTGGCCCGTCATCACCCCCGGCTTGCCGGGCAGCGACTCCAAGAAGTCGAATGCCAGGCCTTGCTCCGCGTCGCGGCCCATGGGCGTCAGCGGCAGGCCGAGCCGCTGGAGCATCGACAGCACCCGACGCTTCGCGGTCTCGAGGTGGAGGAGCCGGGCGGCGTTCCGAGGGCGATCGAGCGGCGGCACGGTCCTCGTCAGACGGCACGACAGGCAGACCGCATATGGGTCCGACGCCGGCACGAGCCAGTTGCATGAAGACGCCGTGCTCCGGTGGGCGCAGAGGCGAAACAGCGGCGGCGGATCGAGCGACTCACCGCAGACCGACCATAGTCCCGCGCCGACGGCCATGACGGCGCCCAATTTCTGGTGGAGCGGGTCGTAGGCGACCTCGGCCCCGCAGCTCAGGCACCGCGAGTTCTCAAAGAACAGCGGCTGGCCGCACGTGCACTGCGAAGGCTGCATCCGATTGCCCCACCTGGGAAAAGCTAGCCGCAACAAACGGCAACCCACGCACCCACACCTGTCCACAAAAAAGGTCACCACTGACCGTAGTCCACGTGGCTGACCGGTAGATATGCCCTGGGGTGGGCCCGGTCCGCCGTCGCCGCTTGGTCGGCGGCGATCAGGGCACGAATCGCCCGCGAAGAGTTCCTTTTGTGTCGGTGCTCATGTTCAAAATGATATTCGAGAAGCTGAATTGAATCCAAACCTTGCTCGTTTCAGTGCCTGGCCCATGGATCGCCCCGCAATCGCTCAAGGTGTTTCAGCCGGGCGATCGCCGACTGGGCAGCGATTGAGCTTTGGAGCTCGCCCCACCGGAGGCCAGAGCAGTGCGACCGCCGCCGGCCACAGCACCGCAGGGGGCCGGGAGGAGCCCTGAATCTGCTACCATGCCACGCCCGCGGGATGAGCCCGTAGGAGAGGTGCCGGAGACAGACAGATGACGCAGATTGAGCGGGCCCGACAGGGGGAGATCACTCCCGAGATGGAGTTTGTTGCGACGCGGGAGGAGCTGCCCGCCGAGCTCATTCGCGATGAGGTGGCCCGCGGGCGGATGGTCATTCCCGCAAACATCGTGCACCTCTCCAAAACACTCGAGCCGATGGCGATCGGCATCGCGGCTCGCACGAAGATCAATGCGAATATTGGGAACTCCGCGGTCACGAGCGACGTGGCCACCGAGCTTGAGAAGCTCCACATGGCAGTCCACTACGGCTCCGACACCGTGATGGACCTGTCCACCGGAAAAGACATCGACGGCATCCGCCAGGCGATTATTAATGCCTCGCCGGTGCCAATCGGGACGGTACCGATCTACCAGATGCTCGAAGAGCTTGGCGGCGACATCGAGGACATGCGGCCGCAGCACTTTCTCGATATGTGCGAGAAGCAGGCGCAGCAGGGGGTCGACTACATGACCGTCCACGCTGGGCTGCTTCGCGAGCACCTGTCGCTCACGATGAAGCGGATCACCGGAATCGTCAGCCGCGGCGGCTCGCTCATCGCCCGCTGGATGATGACCCATCAAGAGCAGAACCCGCTCTACACCCACTTCGAAGACCTCTGCGACATTTTTCGAGCCTATGACGTCACATGGAGCCTCGGGGACGGGCTGCGGCCCGGCTGCATCGCCGATGCCAGCGACGAGGCGCAGTTTGCCGAACTGCATGTTCTCGGGGAGCTCACCCGGCGGGCATGGGCCAAGGGCTGCCAGGTGATGGTCGAAGGGCCGGGGCATGTGCCGATGGACCAGATCGACATGAACGTGAAACGGCAGATGCAGGAGTGCGACGAGGCACCGTTCTACGTGCTTGGGCCCCTCGTCACGGACATCGCCCCTGGCTACGACCATATCACGAGTGCCATTGGCGCGGCCCTTGCCGGCTGGAGCGGCGCGGCCATGCTTTGCTACGTGACCCCCAAGGAGCATCTTGGACTCCCCGACGCCGAGGATGTTCGGCAAGGGGTGATCGCCTACAAGATCGCCGCCCACGCAGCCGACCTGGCTCGGCATCGGAAGAATGTCCGATCCCGCGATGACGCGCTTTCGCGGGCTCGTTTTTCGTTTGACTGGAACGAGCAGTTTCGGCTGTCGCTCGATCCGGAACGGGCGCGGGAGTACCACGACCAGACGCTCCCTCAGGAGACCTTCAAGAGCGCCCACTTCTGCAGCATGTGCGGGCCGAAGTATTGCTCGATGAAGATCTCGCAAGAGATTCGCGACATGGCGGCGGAGCAGGCCGCAAACCTGCCGAGTGAGCCTGTGGCGATCACGCTGCCGTAAGGCAAAAGCAGAAGCAGGCGGTGTGTATGAGTGACATCCCTGATCCGTTTCGTGAGGCCCGCTGCGAACGGGGCGTGCTCGGCCTGCCCACGGACCAGGAGATGATCCCGCTCATCCTTCGCCATGAAGATGTGCGACGGGCGGCCAAGGACATCCAGACGTTCAGTTCGGACGCACCCTTTCGCGTGCCCATTCCGTCGGAGGAGCGGGTCCGCACGGTGCGGCAACTGCCGATCGAAGTCGATCCCCCCGAGCACACGGAATACCGAAAACTCGTCGAGCCTTTTTTCTTGCGGGCCAAGCAGCCGGCGTTCGTGACGAGCGTCGAAGCGATCGTCGAACGGCTCGTCACGGAGTCGCTCGACCGCGATACGGTCGAAGCCGTCGGCGGCTTCGCGCTTCCGCTCCAGTCACGGGCCCTCACCGTGCTGCTCGGTGTGCCCGAGGCTGAGGCCAAACAGTTCATCAGTTGGGGCGTGCATGTCTTTCACGGCGAGCACGGGCAATCCCAAGGGGCCCAGCTCGAGCGGTATCTCAACGAGCAGTTCGATCGCGCCGCGGCAGCGCCCGGCGACGATTTCTACGGCGTCCTCACGCGGGCCACGTTTCAGGGGCGGTCGCTCACGAGGGCCGAGATGCTCGGCTTCGCAAACCTCATGTTCGCGGGTGGCCGCGACACGATCATCCACACCGTCTCGTCCATCATCGGCTACTTCGCCGGGCGGCCCGAGGCGTTTGAGTTTCTGCGGGCCGACGCCGACCGAATCGTCCATGCCAGCGAAGAGTTTTTTCGAGTGTACATGCCGCTTTCGCATATCGGCCGCGTCTGCCCCGCCGGGGCCGACGTGCATGGGATCGAGGTGAAGCCTGGTGACCGCGCGAGCCTCTGCTGGGCGTCGGCCAATCTCGATGAAGCCGTCTTTGAGCAGGCCGATGAGGTGCGGCTCGACCGGCGTCCCAACCCGCATGTGGCCTTCGGGTTTGGCGCCCATCTCTGCCTCGGCGCGGCCCACGCTCGCACGGTGGTGCGCACGCTCCTTGCTGTCCTGTGTCGCCGCGTGGGACGGATCGACCTCATCGCAAAACGCGACCGCGTCGAGCACACGACCGCGTACGACCGGCAGCTCGGCTACGACATGCTCACGGTCCGGTTCAGCCCGTTCTAGGGGTCGCGGGCTACTTCTTCGCCCAGCCGGTGCCGTCGGGGCGATCCTCGAGCACAATGCCGGCGTCGGTGAGGCGATTCCGCACGAGGTCGGCCGTCGCGAAGTCTTTTGCCTTCCGGGCATTCGCACGGATCTCGATGACGAGATCCATGAGGTTCGCCACGAGCCCCTCGTCTGCGCCACCACCCGCTGCCTTCGGCGGCTCGAGGAACAGGCCGAGCACCGCGGTCAGCTCTCGGAGCACCAGCATCTTGGCCTCCAGAGCAGCCATTTCAGATGCGGGCTTTGTCGCCTCGAGCGTGTGCTGATCGATGAACTTATTGATCGACCGCACGGCATCGAAGAGGCTGGCCACAGCGATCGCGGTATTGAAATCGTCGTCCATCGCCGCCAGGAATTTTCCGCGCAGGTCGGCGAGCTCATCGCCGGCCAAGCCCGCCACGGCATCACCCGCACGCCGGTTCCGGGCGAGAAGTGCGTAGAACGATCGGCCCGTGATCCGCTCGAAGCGGGCAAACAGTCGTTCAAAAGCCTCCATTGCCCGAGCACTCTCCTTGAGCGGCTCTTCACCGAAGTGGATGGGGCTGCGGTAGTGCGTCGAGAGAAGCAGGAGACGGATGGCTTCGGGCCGATGACGGGCCAGCAGATTCTTGAAGGGTTCGGCACCGGTGGATTTTGAGATTTTGGTCGCGGCCTGGGCCGCGTCGTCGTCGTCCCCACCGTCGCGGGGCCTGCCGCCCACCTTGCCAGCGGCGCCGCCCGCCTGCATCAGTCCGTTGTGCATCCAATAGGTGGCCATCGGCGCCCCGTGGAGCGACTCGCTCTGGGCGATCTCGTTTTCATGGTGGGGAAACACGAGGTCGAGGCCGCCGCCGTGGATGTCGAAGGTATCGCCCAGGATCGCCTTGCTCATGGCCGAGCACTCGATGTGCCAGCCAGGCCGGCCAGGGCCCCACGGGCTCTCCCACGAGGGCTCGCCGGCTTTGGCTCTCTTCCAGAGGGCGAAGTCGGCGGCGGATCGCTTTCGTTCGGCGGTCGAGCCTCCTTCGCCCTGGGTCTGGTCCACCGAGCGATTGGTGAGCTTGCCGTAGTCGGTGTCCTTCGTGACGTCGAAGTACACGTCGCCATCGCTCGGGTACGCAAACCCCTTCGCCACGAGGCCCTCGATGAACGCGATGATCGTGCCGATGTGTTCGGTCGCCTTCGGCATCACGTCGATCCCCGTCACGCCCAAGACGGCGAGGTTCTCGAGGTAGTCGGCGGTCATCTCCTCGGCGAGTGCGGCCATCGTCGTGCCGCGGGTGCCACTCTCGGCGATGATCTTGTCGTCTACGTCGGTCACGTTCACGACCCACGTGACGCCGTAGCCCGAGGAGACGAGGTGTCGTTTCACCGTGTCGAAGATGACCGGCCCCACCATGTGCCCGATGTGGCTCGGCTTGTAGACCGTAGGCCCACAGAGATACATGCCCACGTGGCCCTGTCGGACGGTGACCAGGGGCGTCTTCGTTCGCGTGAGTGTGCTGTAGACCTCAATCACAGGAAGGGCGTGTGCGGCCCCGTGTTCCGCATGCTTCGTTTCCGCCGTCGCCATCGCGCATCCTTTCGTAGATCTACGTTTCTGACCGCTCAACCAGCACAACACATTCTGCCGCGATCGCGACTTCCTCGCCGATCGGACCAACATGCTCGCCGGTCTTGGCCTTGAGCCAGACGGCAGATTCGTCGAGATCCAAAATCTCGGCGATCCGCCGCCGGATGGCCGGCCGGTGTGGCAGGATTTTGGGCCGCTGGGCGAAAATCACGCAATCCAGGTTCACGACGTGCCAGCCCGCGGCGGCGACCCGCGCGGCGGCGGCCTGCAGCATCCCCGCGGAATCGCGGCCCCGGTTGGCTGGATCGGTGTCGGGAAACATCTCGCCGATGTCGCCCAGGCCGGCGGCTCCGAGGAGGGCATCAGTGATGGCGTGAAGAAGGACGTCGGCATCCGAGTGGCCGATCGCGGCCCGGTCATGAGGGATCGCGATACCACCGAGCCTGAGCGCCTCGCCCGGGCCGAGGCGATGCGTATCGTGCCCAAGACCGACCCGAATAGTGCCTGCCATGAATGATCCGACTCCCGGAGGAGCCCAGGTTTTCGCCTATACTCTCGCCATGCACAACGCCGGAGGCGTCGGCGCGGCCGAACCTGTGATCCAAGTGGCTGGCCTGGCCAAGGAGTACCGGGTCTACGACAAGCCAGAGGGCCTCCTGGCGAGCGTCCGGTCTCTCTTCCGCCGCACAAGCCGACTCGTCGAGGCGGTGCGAGGCGTCGATCTCGCAGTGAACCGCGGCGAATTTGTGGCCCTCCTCGGGCCTAATGGCGCCGGCAAAACGACGCTCCTCAAACTTCTCTCCGGGATCATTACGCCGACGCGAGGCACGGCGACGGTGCTTGGCCATGTTCCGTGGGAACGGGCCGACGATTTCCGCCGCCGATTCGCGCTCGTCATGGGGCAGCGGAACCAGCTCTGGTGGGATCTTCCTGCCGCTGAGAGTTTTCGGCTCCATCAAGAGATTTATCGGATCGACCCGGCCCGGTTCACCCGCACGCGAGATGAGCTCGTCGATTTGCTCGACGTCAGAAAACTCGTGCTTCAGCCCGTGCGGGAGCTCTCGCTTGGCGAGCGGATGAAGCTCGAGCTCGTGGCGGCGCTCCTCCACGAGCCGGAGGTGCTGTTTCTTGACGAGCCGACGATCGGGCTCGATGTCGTGGCCCAGCATGCGATCCACGGATTTCTGCGTCACGTGCAGGTCGAGCGTCAGATGACGGTGATCCTCACGACCCACTACATGAAGGACGTGGCGGCCCTGTGCAAGCGGCTCGTTGTGATCACCGAGGGAACGATTCTCTACGACGGGTCGCTCGCCCAGATCGTCGATCGCTTTACGACGCACAAGGTAGTCACCCTCGACTTCGACCGAGAGCCTGACCGCAGCGCCATCGAAACGCTCGGGTTCCGGTGCGAGTTTCGCGGACCGCGGGTGATCCTCCGCATCGACCGCACCCGCATCGCCGATGTCCTGCCCTCGCTCCTACGCGGCGCAGGGGTGCGCGACGTGTCAGTCGAGGACGTGCCGCTCGAGGAGATCGTGGCCGGATTGTTTCGGCAGGGCAGGGCGGGGCTGCATCCGGCTGTGGAGGCCGCACGGTGAAAGTCCCCAACGCCGATCGCGTCGGGGGCGGCAACGACCTATCCGGCCTGAGTCGGTGAATTCCGGCTCATTTCATTCATTCCAGAGGCCACGGCGATGACGACCCTAGACCCACTGGACATCGATGAATTTCGGAAGTGGCCAACTTCCCCCGCTGCTTGGTTTGCTCATGCCCAGCAACTCCGGGGAGCGAGCGAGCTATTTGTGGCAAACAATCTCGTTGTGGCAAACAATCTCGCCGCTCTTTTCGCAGGGAGGTAGCTCAGATCGCGACGATGGCGTTGAATCCCATGAGCGAGACGCTTCTCGCGCCTGAGGAACGACGACAGCTCCTCCTCCCACACATCGCCACCCGCGCCGAGCTCAACGAGGCTGAGCAAGCAACCATCACCGACGCCACTGCGTGGGCCTTCGCTCGACAACGCAACGACTGAGGGAAGGCTTCTTGCTCGCGCTTCACAATCGAATGCTTGGCCGAGTGTGGCGATGGGCCGGTACGATCCGCGACTCAGATCGCAATAGCGGCGTGGCATTCCATCAGATTCGGCCGCAGATGCGGTTGCTGGTGGAGAATGCCAGGTACTGGGTGGAGAATGCGACGTTTCCTCCCGACGAAATTGCCGTCCGATTCCATCACCGGCTTGTCTTGATCCACCCGTTCCCCAACGGCATCGGTCGCCATGGCCGCCTCGCTGCTGACCTGCTCGCGGTCAGGCTGGGAAGGTCCCGATTCACGTGGGGACGCATCAATCTCCAAGAGCCGGCGGCAACACGCAGGGAGTCCATCTCCGCCCTCCGCGGCGCAGATGCCCATGATATTCAGCCGCTGCTTGAGTTTGCCCTATCCTGAATGACGTGGCCCTTGTCGACACCGTATCCTCGTTTTGAATTCGATAGTGTTGCCACACCGCGAGTCGAAAGTCAGGCTCGAGCCAGATCGGCTACGCTCTGGCACCGATCAACGGTAGCAGCAGGCTCCCATGCTGCCGTTGATCGAACCATCCTCCTGCGCATCTTCTCATGAACTCGGCCATTGATCCGCCGTCGCGTGCGCGGCGGCCGTTCGCGGTGCTGCGGGTCTGGTGGAAGATGCTTGCCATCTCGATCGAAGAGCGTCTCGTCTACCGAGGTGACTTCGCCCTCGGGACGCTCATGCGATTCCTTCCGATCGTGACGCAGGTCTTTCTCTGGACCGCCGTGTTCTCGGCCACCTCCCGCCCGGATATCTCCGGCTACTCGCGGAACGACATCGTCGCCTACTACCTCCTCACGATGATCGCGAGAGCTTTCTCGAGCATGCCGGGCCTGGCCGGCGGCATCAGCCGCAGTATCCGCGACGGCTCCATCAAGAAATTCCTCGTGCAGCCGGTGGACTACATAGCCTTCCTCCTCGCCACGCGGGTGGCCCACAAGCTCGTCTACTACATCGTGGCCGTGATTCCTTTTGCCGCCGTCTTCTGGGTCTGCCGCGACTTCTTTCCGCCGGTGCCCGATGCCAGCACGATCGCGGCCTTCACCCTATCGCTCGTGCTCTCGTTTCTGCTCGGCTTTTTCATGGAGGCCACGCTCGGCATGCTTGGCTTCTGGTTCATGGAGGTCTCGAGCATCGTGTTTGGCTACATGCTCGTGCAGTACCTTCTTTCAGGCCACATGTTCCCGATCGACATGCTGGCCGGAATCGGCACGGGGATTCCCGGAATAAGCCTGGCGGATGTCGTGACCTGGCTTCCCTTCCAGTTCACCGCCTACTTCCCTGCCGCGGTCTGGCTGGGGAAGGTGCAGGGCGCGGAGCTCACGAAGCTCCTCGTGGTCGAGGTTGCATGGGTGGTCGTGATGGTCGTCGCCTGCCGGTTTGTGTGGGCCCGCGGCACGCGGCGATACAGCGCTTTTGGAGGGTGAGATGGTTCGCTACCTCGCGATCCTCGGCACCTTCGCACGGGCCTGCCTCGTCCGCGACATGACCTTCCGGGCCAACTTCCTGCTCGAGTGCCTCACCAGCCTCGGATGGATGTCGATGAACCTGGCCTTCTATCTCCTTGTCTTCACGTTCACCTCCGAGATCGGCAAGGGGACGGGCTGGACGCGGGAGCCGTTTTTTGCGTTCGTGGCCACGGGCCTCATCATCAACTCAATCGTGCAAGCCCTCTTCATGCCGAGTGCGGAGGAGCTCACCGAAATGGTGCGCACGGGCGGCCTCGACGCTGTCCTTGTGAAACCGCTTGATGCCCAGTTCCTGCTTTCGTTGCACAGGGTCGACTTCTCGGCGTTCGCCAACGGGATCGTCGGGGTTGGGCTGCTCTTCTGGGCGGTGTCGCGGTTCGATACCCCGCCGCCACTGGTCGCCTGGATCATCTATCCGGCGCTCATGCTGTGTGGCGTGGCGATTCTCTACGCGCTCGTGATCATGCTGGCATCCGCCACGATCCACATGGGACGCAACCAGAGCCTGTATGATTTTTGGTTTTACATCACGAACTTCTCCCGCTATCCCGCCGAGATTTATGTGGGGCCGTGGGGTGGGCCCCTTCGCTCGGTGTGTACGTTCGTGATCCCGATCCTCCTCGTGGTCAATGTGCCGGCAGGCGTGCTGGTCAGGCCGCTGACCGGCGACGCATGGTGGCCCGTGGCGGGTGTGGTTACCGCGGCCGCTGCGTCGCTCGTTGTCTCGCGCCTGGTCTTCCAGTGGTCTCTCGCCCGCTACCGAAGTGCTTCGAGCTGATATGGATGAGCCAATGCCCGCTCGCAGGGGTCTGCATGAGGACATCGCCGCCGTCGTGATCGGCCTGGCGACGGTGGTGCTCGCACTTGCCATCACCTGGCAGACGCGACCATCCGAAGACGCCGGTAACCGCGACCGCTATTCGAAGGGGTGGCCTTCGCCGGCGGCATCATGGATCGGCACGCCTGGCACGTGGACCGATCAACCACTCCAGGCCTTTCGCGACTCAACCGGCCGCCTCGACCTCGCGCCGGTCGTGGTCGGCATGGCCTGGGTTGTGTGTGTCGGGGTGCTCGGCGCGGTTCTTGGCGGCCGAACGGTTCGCACCGCAATCCTGGGCTTCGCGGTCCTCGCTGCGCTTGCCTGCCTGGCGTACCTCCTCGCAACCCAAAAACTCGTGAAGTACTACAACCTCGAGTATCCGCTGTGGGCGCTCGCGGTGGGGCTCTTCATAGGGAACGCAGCGGGCGTGCCCCGCTGGCTCTCGCCGGCGCTGGTCGGCGAGTTCTTCATCAAGACGGGGCTTGTGATTTTTGGAGCCGAGGTCCTTCTGAGCCGCCTCCTGGCCCTCGGGCTGCCGGGAATCATGACCGCCTGGATCGTGACCCCGATCGTGCTCGTGACGACCTATCTCTTTGGTGTCCATGTCCTCCGCGTGCCATCGCGGTCGCTGTGCATGACGCTCTCGGCCGATATGGCGGTCTGTGGCGTGTCGGCCGCAATCGCGACCGGAGCAGCCTGTCGGGCCAAGAAGGAGGAGATCTCCCTCACGATCGGCCTCTCTCTTTTCTTTACGGTGATCATGATGGTGGCAATGCCGCCGATCATCCGCTGGATGGAGCTCGACGCAGTCGTTGGTGGCGCCTGGATCGGAGGGACGATCGATGCCACGGGGGCGGTCGTCGCCGCAGGGGAATCGCTCGGCAAGGAAGCGGGCGAGGTGGCCGCCACCGTGAAGATGATTCAGAATTCGATGATCGGCCTCATTGCTTTCGCGGTGGCCGCCTACTGGGCCGGCTGGGTCGAGCGAAATGCCGACGCCCCTCGTGGCTCGCTCGCCGGCGAGGCCTGGCGACGGTTTCCTCGATTCATCCTCGGCTTTCTCGGGGCGTCGCTGGTCTGCTCCCTGCTGCACTCGTTCGGCCCCGAACAGGCCCTCTGGGTCGAGGGGGCCACGGTTGGCTTCACGATAAAACTCCGCGGTTGGCTCTTCTGCACGGGGTTCGTCTGCATGGGTCTGCAGACCAACTTCCGTGAGCTCGCTCCCGTGCTGGCGAGCGGCCGGCCGGTGGTGCTCTACTTGGGCGGGCAGGCGCTCAATCTCGCCCTCACGCTCGCGATGGCGAGCCTCACGTTTGGATGGCTCTTCCGGAAGGTGGTGGAGCCGTGAGCGCTTCCGGTGGCCATCTCGCGGCGGGACTGCGGCTCGCCGCCGGCGCAGCCATCACGGCCGCGGTCTGGTGCGGCGTCTTGCCGCGGCTCCTCGAAGTTGGACCCATCCAGCGGCATGTCGAGCTCATGGAAGAACGGGGCGTTGATCCTGCCGCGATGTACTACACCGAGCTCGAGCGGCTGCCCCTTCGGCCTGCGTGGATCGACGAGGTCATCGTCCTCTGGCCGTGAGCCCCCGTCGCCCGAAGGCCTGCTCCCGCCCCTTCGATGGACGATCATTCTGATGGTAGGATCGTGGGCTTCCGCCAGGACCACGTCGCATGCCGCTTCAGCTCGCCTTCAGCTCCAACGCCTACCTCGACATGCCGGTTGAGGACGCCATCGCCAGAATTGCCGCGGCGGGATACCGCGGGATCGAGTTGCTCGCCGATGTGCCCCATGCATGGCCAGCGGGGCTGCTCGACGCGCAGAAGGAAACAATCCGAAAGGCGCTGCGGCAGCATGGCCTCGTGATTTCGAACATCAACGCGTTCATGATGAACGCCGTGGCCGATCCGCGGCAGCCGTACTGGCACCCTGGCTGGACCGATCCCGACCCACATTACCGGGCCATTCGCCGCGAGCACACGAAGCGGGCGCTTCGCCTGGCCGCGGAACTGGGCGCCGCATCAATCTCGACCGAGCCAGGCGGCGAGCTCGCGGCGGGGCAGTCGCGGCAGGAAGCCGAAACCATTTTCTACGACGAGATCATGCCCGTTCTCGATGTGGCAGCGGCATGCAATGTGATGCTTCTTGTCGAGCCCGAACCCGGCCTCCTCATCGAAACATTCGATCAATACATCGAGTTCGCCACACGGGTGAACCACCCCTCGCTCGGTCTCAACTTCGACGTTGGCCACGCCTACTGCGTCAACGATGACCCTGCGGCGTGGGTGCCCAAGCTCGTCGGCCACACGCGGCACTACCACGTGGAGGACATCGCAGCTACGCGGGTTCACCACCATCTCGTGCCGGGGGAGGGGGCGATCGACTTTGCGGCGGTGCTGCAGGCAATTGCCACACATACCCCTGATACCTGGGTGACCGTCGAGCTCTATCCCTATCGAGACCGCCCCGACGACGCTGCCCGCGCGGCGCGGGCCCACCTTCTCACGGTGGCGCGTGATGCGGGCGTGGAGCTTTCCTGATGCTTGCGTGGCTTCGACTTGTGCGGATTCCCAACCTCGCGACGGCAGCGGCCGATCCGCTTGCCGGATATCTCGTTGTGGCAGGGCTCCGCGAGCTCCAGTGGCCACCGGCTGCATGTGGCCTTGCCGTCGCCGCCGTCGTCGCCCTCTACGCGGCTGGCATGGTGCTCAACGACGTCTGCGACGTGGAGATCGACCGGCGTGAGCGACCGGAGCGGCCGCTCCCGAGTGGGGCGGTCGATGTTCGGGCCGCGGCCGTCGCTGCCGGAGGTCTTCTCGCGGCTGGCCTGATCTTGGCGGCAGGGGCCAGCTATCAGGCGACGTCTCCGTGGCCTATGGTGGCCGCCACCATCCTCGGCGGCTGCGTGTGGCTCTACGACCGCCATGCGAAAGGCACGCCAACGGGACCGGTGGTCATGGGAATCTGCCGAGGTCTTGCCTGGCTCGTCGGCATGACCGCAGCCGGCGGCCCGGATCAGATTCACGAGTGGCTCATTCCCGCTGGAATGGGGCTCTATGTCGCGGGCATCACGCTCTACGCACGCGATGAAGCCGCCGCGAGCCGTCGGACCACGCTTGCCCTCGGCGGGCTCGTGATGCTCGTGGGGCTCATCGTGGCAAGTGGTTTTGTCTGGCTGCCCGACCGCGGCCCCATCGAACTGGTCCGAGGAGCCTCGATGCCGGTGTCCACATGGCTCGTGCTGTGGGCCATCATCGGTACGTCGATCCTCTACCGTGTTGCCGCCGGAATCGGTAGCCCTGAGCCGAGCCGCGTGCGGTTGGGCGTGGGCAACGCGATCATGTCGATCATCACCCTCGATGCCGTGCTCGTGCTGGCCGCCTGCGGCGAGATGTGGGCGATCGCGGTGCTCTGCCTCTTGGCATGGTTCATGATGTTCAAGCGGGTCGTACCGCCCACCTGACACGCGGCCTCGCAAGGCCGCTTGCCGTGATGCTCCTCGGCTTCAGCACCAACAGCATTGGCGAGATCGACCCGCTCGACGCGGTGCCGATCCTCGCAGACCTGGGGTACCGGTCGATCGCGATCACGCCCGATCGGCACCTTTTCAATCTCTTCGCGAACGGGCTTTCCGACGAGGTTGCCCGATGGGAACGAACCCTCACCGCACACCGCATGGCATGCGTCATCGAAACCGGAGCCCGCTTCCTCCTCGACCCGCTCGTCAAGCATGAGCCGACGCTCGTCTCGGCCGACCGCAGTGGCCGTGACCGCCGCGTCGAATTCACGCGGCGCGCCATCGACATCGCCGCCGATCTCGGGGCTGCGTGTGTATCACTCTGGAGTGGCGTGGGTCGCGATGCCGCTCCGGAGGAAGCGATCTGGGAGAGGCTCAGCGGCGGCCTCGAGACCGTCCTCGATCACGCTGCCAGGCGGGGTGTTCGTCTCGGCTTCGAGCCCGAGCCTGGCATGGTGATCGATACGGTCGCACGCTACGGCCAGCTTTTCGAGCGACTCGGGAAGCCCGACACCCTTGGCCTCACGATCGACACGGGGCACCTCGAATGCCTCGGGGAGCGGCCGGCTGCCGACATCATCACGCCGTGGCGAAGCCGCATCGTCAATGTCCATGTGGATGACATGCTCGCCTGTCGTCACGAGCACCTTCCGCTCGGCACGGGCGACGTAGACTTTCCTTCGCTGCTCGCTGCCCTCTCAGCAGGCGGCTACGCCGGCGGCCTCCACGTGGAGCTGTCGAGGCAAGCCCACCGCTGGCTCGACACCGCCCGCGAGTCAGCGCGGCTTGTGCAGCGGATGTACCGTGCCGCGCCGCCCAATTGCCCATCATGAGCGGGCTCGCCCAACGGCCCCTCGCTCTCAGCGAGGGGCTTCTATGTTGGCGTTGCTAGCTCCACTCAGGGGGCGGTTCGATCGCGTCGGCTGGCCGCTTGCCGGCATCCTTACGGCCAGACCCCTCCAGCCGACTGATCGCCTTCACGGTCATGTCGGTGTCGCAGGTGATCTGGCAAGAGAGCCGCAGCGCCGGCGTGCCGGCGAGCCCCTTGGCCTCGCGTACGTCCTTCTCGGCCTTCGTCATCGTCGTGGGTTCTCCCGCGACAAACTCGACGCGGCAGGTGGTGCAGCGAGCGACACCGCCACAGGCATGGAGCTGGTCGACTCCGCAGTCATCCACGAGGGCATTGACCAGCCGCTTGCCGGCCGGCACCTCGAATGTTCCAACATCCTCAACAGTGAGCTTCGGCATGTCTACTTGCTACCCTTCTTGCGTTTGGGATCCAGATTCGCAGCCAAGTCGTCTTCGGAAACAGGGGCGACCAGCCCGTCGCCCGGCACGTCGAGGCCGGCGGTCCAGGCGAGGGCATTGATCATGAGCGTTCGGAAATTGTTGTCGGCCCAGTTGGCATGGTAATGACCGCCTGTGCATCCGAAGCCGCGGCCACCCTCGGCCCGCTCGTACGCCCAGGCAAGCGCCTCGCGGCCCCCGCGGTTGGCTCGCACAGTCGGGTTGTTGCTGTGCGGGCCGTCGGGCCGCTCCCGAGTCGAGTCGGGCGGCACGGCCGTGAGGATCATCGTGAGCCCGTCCATCGGATCGACAAAACGCATGTTGTAGTACCACTCGTCGTTGATCTCGAAGGGCTTCACCCCACGCGTGATCGGGTGGTCTTTCGCGATCTCCGTCTGCGCGAGCGTCCAGTGAGGGTTCACCGACCAATGCGGCTCGAAGTAGCCCCCCATCCACGCAAGGAACTCAGGGCCTCCGTTCTCTTTGGTGACCTCGACCGCGTAATGAAGGCATGCAATCCCGACGCCGCGCTTCGCCAGGGCATTGATCTGGGCCAATCGGTTGCTCTGGACGACCGGATGGCCCTTTCCACCGTCGGCAAAGAAGAAGACGGCATCAGCATTGTCGAACGCCGTCGGGTCGGTGGGCCACCCGCCTGAGTAAACCTCTGTGACGAGCTGCGGGCAGGCTGCGGCGAGGCACTTCTGCATGAGCATGCATCCCGCTCGGAACTCGTGCTCGCCAGGACCGTGGCTCTGCTTGCCAGCGACCATGACGAGCTTCTTGCGACCGTCCGCAAGGCGGGTTCGCTTCAGCCGAATGTTCTTGAACTCGACCTTCATGGGCGGCCCAGCGTGGACCTGGAGGGCGAGGACGCCCTGGTCAGCCCGCTTCCCAGGCTGCTCGTCGATTGTTTCCGACATGAGCTGGCCGTTGATGATGTGCTGAAGCCGCGGGCCCTTGGCCACGACGCGGTAGGTGTTCCACTCGCCCTGCTTGATCGCTTCCTGGAGCTTCGCAGTCTCGCCAATCGGTTCGCCCGGCACCTTCTTCCCGTCCGCGGCGATGGTCACCCGCTGGCCCTTCCCGTCCGCGGCGATGGTCACCCGCTGGCCGCGCGTGCAGAGAATGCCGCGGCCCTTCTCCTCATAGAGAATGCCCGAGTGCTTAGCGCCTGCCTCGAAGTCGGCCTGGTAGCCGCCGACAACAAAGTCTCCGAGGTCGCGGCTGCGGTATTGGATGCCGCTATTGCCCCCGGTGAGCCGGTACTCGAGTTCGAGCTCGAAGTCGTCCACGAGCCCTGCTCGCCAGATGAGAAAGGTGTTGCCCTTCGTGGGATTCTCGGGCGTTGTTTGCCCGACGATCGCGCCGTCCTCGACACGCCAGAACTCGGGCTTCCCCTCCCAGCCGGTCAGGGTCTCACCGTCGAAGATCGGCACGAGGCCAGCGTCGTCGGCACGGCCCACGACCACGGTGAGCCCCAACGCGAGCGCCCAGAAGAAGAGAGCTCGGGAAACGGACAGAGCTATCGGCACGAGGCAGGCCTCCCGGAGTGACGTGGGGCAGCCGGAACGGGCCGCATCGAACACGCAGTATGCCATGCCGCGGGGCAACGGCTACTGACGTGCCGGAAACCGACCAACGGCGCGGGACTTCGGCATGCTACCGGGTCGGAATGAATCCGCTTCCAGGCCGAGCATGTCGAGGAGGCCGTCGATCCCCGTGACCCGGACACTGTAGATACGAGCGGAATCCAGGTTCCGAGTTCGCCGCCTGGCCTCGGCTGGCCAGCCCGGCACCTCACGTTCATCCTGGCCCGTTGGGGGCTGACCGAGGTCCACGACAACGGCCGTCTTCGGCGTGACCCCATCCATGACCTTCCCGCCGGCCCGCTCCACGGTGGCCGTCAGCGAGGCGAGATCCGACCGGGTGTCGCCATCCAGATCGTTGAAGCCGACAATAACGATTTCGGGTGAGCCGCCACCGCCCCAGAGGCTCGACGCCACGCCGTCTCCGGTGAGAATTGGATCGCGGGCGTCTTCACGGCGAAGCACCGCCTTCACGAGGGTTGGACCCTCCACTTCGGTGACTTCGATCACAGCTTTGTGCGTCCCGAACTCTGGCCGCGGGTCGCCGGGCGGGAACACCTGGAGCACGAGCCCGGGACGCAGCCCAGCCGTGGTCCGGCAGGAGACGATCGCCGTCCCAGTGCGCGGATCGACGCTCACGATATGGCCGTTGAACCCGTCGATGCGGTCGTCCGCATCACGTGCGGAAGCAATCGTCTTTTGCAGATCGGGATCGGCCACTCGCAGTTTTGCCAGGACCGTGTTGAGCGTCTCGATCTCTTTCGCACGAATCCGAAGCTCAAAGCGGAGGAGGTCGAGCTGCTTGATCAAATCCCCGGCCTCGATCGCGGCACGGAATTCAGCTCGGCGGTTGGGGGGCATGTAGTCGAGCCCCTTTTCGACTTCGGCCTTGAGGCTGTCCATGTCACGAGCCCGCTCTTCGGCAACCCGCCTCGCGTCCATGACCTTGGCCTGCTCGGCTTCGTGTGCCGTCCACTTAGCATCGAAGTCGGCCTTGTCGTCGGCTTGGGACTTTAAGGCCTCCTGCGCCGCAGTCATCGCGTCCTGCTTGGCTTTCTCTGCGGAAGCCACCTCCGCGTCCTTTTGCACCGCGATGGCCTTCTTCTCTTCTTCGACGGTCTTCACCCGCGTGTTCTTGTCGCGAAACTCCTGCCGCACCCACTCGAGGAGCTTGAGGTAGGTCGGGGCATCGCCAGGGAATCCGGCAAAGTCGCCGGTAACGAACGTGTTGAATTGAGTGCCGATATCGTCGACCGGCAGGTCCGCAGCGACGCCGATGATCTCCCGAAGGCGGTTCATCTCATCGAGGGTCTCTCGGGTCTTCGTTTCGGCGCGGGCAGCTTCGGCGGTGGCCTGCGCCCGAGCGGCTTCGGCCTTTTCGGCCTTGTCGAAGTAGAGGTAGGTCGTGACGCCGAGCGCGAATGCCAGCATCACGAAAATGCTCAGCGCGATGGTCAGGGCCGTTGGTGCCGAGCGACTGCCAGCCATGCTCGCCGTACCTCTCGCTGGAGAATCTCACCCGTGGAAGCGCCATGGAATGCCCTGGCGCATGGGCAGCCGTCGGCGGCCCTCGTCCGATTATCGTCAGCCGTCGCCCGAGGGTCCACGACCGCTCAGATTATATCGGTCGTGCCACCTGTCTGGACGGCCACGTCGCGGAAATTCACGTCGTGGCCGGATTCAATCGCGATCCGTCCGAGCAAGGCCACGAGATTGCTGCGAGCAAGCGGGATGCCGCCGTCCCCCCGGCCTCCGGTCACCAGCGCATTCACGAAAGACCCCATACAGGCTTGCCATGGGTTGGCGACTGATCCCTCGGGCTGCTGCCAGGGCTGCTCACCGACGATTCGGTGTCGGATCAGGTCAGCGGCTCCGCGGCTCCCACGAACGATCTCCTCGCGCTGGCCGGCCGCACCGGCGGACCGCATGATGTCGGCATGCAATTCCCTCCCGTCCGCAAAGCGGTACCGAATGGCCAGACCCCCGTTCGAGGCGGTCGGAGATGCGGTGACAGGGCATGCGTCGTTCATCACCCAGAGACCGCGATCAAGTGCGTCGAGATGACTTTCGACAAGCGGTCCACCCGACAAGCTCGGATCGGTGACCCAGTTGCGATGCCGAAACGCATCCGCGGACCACGAGGAACGCATCGGCCGATGCCACGGAAGCCCAAGATTGGCTGAGCATACGGCACCGACCGTGGGACCGATGGCGCCGTCGTGAATGCGGGCGATGGTTTCGATGGTTGGTGCGTGATGCCGGCCCGCGAGCCCTGATACGACGACCAGGCCGCGGGCTCTGGCATCGCTGACCGCGGCGAGAATGGAACGCATCCCAGGGATGTCAATCGCGGCAGGTCTTTCACAATAGATATGGAGGCCGCGGGCCACGGCTGCAGCGAAGTGGGCCGGCCGTGACCACGGAGCCGCGGCCAGAATAACCGCGTCGAGGTCGGCTTCCACGACCTGACGCCAGGCATCATGTCCAATAAAGCGTCGCTCGGGTGGGCAGTCGAATTGCTCGCCGAGAGGCTGCTCGAGGCGCTGCGCCGATTCCGTCACATGATCGCTAAAGAGGTCGCCCATCGCGACGATCTTGATCGCCGGGTGCCACGTGGCCGCCTGCCTCGCCGCCCCGGTGCCACGTCCGCCACAGCCAATCAGGCCGATGCGAATCCGGTCGCTGCCACCAGAGAATACGCCACCGGCCGGAAGGCTCCCGGCCGCAGCGGCACAGGCTGTCCCCAAGGAGCTGGCCAAGAGATCGCGGCGGGTTGGCCGCCAGGAACGTTCGCGAGTGGGCATATCATGCAGCTCCTCGAGAGAAATCACCGTGGACCACCGTGGCTGCCACGCCGACAGCAGTGTAGTCGCCACGGCACATGCATGCCCACTTTCAGCGGGACCGCGAGGCCAGCCGTGCGGCGGCCTTGAAGACGGCTGCCTCAACGTCATGGGGATCGCCGAAAGCCGCTTGGAATTCCTGGCGTCGCTGCGCTGCCGAGTCGTCGGCGAGTGGCGCTTTGGCGCCGAGGGTCCGCTGGTAGGCCATGAAGTCTCGCTTCCGTGTCTGGAGCAGGTGGTGCGTGAGGGCCCACGCCGCCGCATAGGCGTCGAGCGCCGTCTCGGCCTTTCGGAAGGCCTCATCGCCACCGATGATCGATTCGATGACACCGGGGCGGTAGGTCGCCAGAAAGTGGTCGAGCCGAGGACGATTCACGGATCCGATGGCCCCCCAGCCCCGGGCATTCTCCAGGTCGGGTGTCTCGAAGTAGGTGGCGATACCCTCGCTCACCCAGAGCGGCACCGGGGCGAGGCGGCGGTGCATGCCGCGGTTGAAGGCCAACTGATGAGTTGCCTCGTGCACGATCGTCGCGACCATGCTGCTCGCAGCGGGGCTCGCGAGGATATCGAGACCCACATGGCCAGGGCGTCGGCCCCGCGCGGCCGCCAATGCGTCGCTCCCGGTGATGTCGTAGGTGATGACCCGATTGGTGAGCAGGTTGTAGTAGCCCACGACCCGGTCTGCCGCTGGTCCGAGATCGCCTGCTGCCGAGGCTGCATACGACTCGCGGTCGGCGAAGATGACGACCACGAGCGGCCGCTCCGAGCCGGAGAGATCGAGGCCGCCCTTCGTCCAGTAGTTGCCGAAGGCATCATGGAGCCGCTCGAAGAGGGCGGCGCACCACTTTGCATAGTCGCGGGTCGTGTTGAAGCAGACGAGATAGTGCTTTGTCCGATGGATCTCAAACCCACGGGGAAGAGTCGCCAGCACCCGTTCACCGAATTCGTCAGCCATCGCAGGCGACGGAGGCACGGCGGGTGCCTTTGAGGCGACCGAGCCGGGCTCGAAGACCTCGTACCGTCCGTCGTCATGCTCGAGGAGCAGACCGCCATCGACGGCCTCCACGACCACGGTGCCGGTGGCCACACGACCGTCGGAGGCGTGTAGTTCGACGCGGCCTTGCGAGGGCTCTGATGCCACCTCGCCCGCAAGGGCCGGCATCAAGGCGACATTCGCTGCGATCACCGCGCGGCACACCATCGTCAAGCCACTGGCCCGCAGCCAAACTGCTGAGGCGGGGTCGCGGCAACGTTGGGGCATAGCGCGTGTCATCGCAGGGCCACGAGAGAAATAGAAGCGACTGGGAAGGCTGGGTGAACTTCGTAACGCGGGAGCCATGAATATCACAACCGTCGCACTGGCATCGCGTCGGCATCACTCGATCGCTAGCGTCCTTGCCCTCTCGGTGCCACGGTCCACCCTTCCTGGAGCATCGTCTCGGATGTCCTCTTCCGCCGCAACGCGAACTTCTGGGCTCGTCTTCGTCACGGCCGCCCTCCTGGTCACCGGCTGCGCCGGATGGGCAAACCGTCTCGATCCCAAAAAGGCTGCCCTCGAGCGGGAACGCTACGGGGCCACCGCAGACCAGCGGATTGCAGACCTTCGAGCCGACGCCGAGAAGGCCAAGAAGGAGGGCAGCCAGGCATCGCAAGACTTCGCGCAACGACTGGCGACACTCATGCCCGAGGAGCATGATCCTCGAGTTCGAGGTGCTGTTCTCGACGTAGCTTCCGGCTTCGATGCGCCCTCGGCCATTGCCATCTGTAAGGGTGCCCTCGAAGACCCAGACGAACGGGTTCGTACCAAGGCCTGCGAGGTTTGGGGCCAGCGGGGCGGCCCCGAGGCGGTCGCTCTCCTTGCCGCCCGGTACGACGCGGATACATCGATTGATGTGCGCCTGAAGGCGATCAAGGAGCTTGGCAAGCTCGCCGATGAGACGGCAGTACCGGCACTTGCGAGGGCTCTCGAAAGTGAAGATCCCGCCGTCCAGTATCGGGCGGTCGCCGCGCTCAAGGAAATCAGTGGCCGCGACCTCGGGGATGACGTGAACCTGTGGCGGGCCTGGGCAGCCGATCCGAAGGCGCCTGGCACGGAGTGGACCATCGCCGAGGGCGTCCGAAGTGTGTTCTGAGCTCACGGCCGGCGGTCGCACCTCCGGGCTCCCGTGGCAATTGGCGCCGGCTGTACCGGCAGGGGTATTTACCGCAACCATGAAGCGCCCCGCATAGCAGCCGCGTTCGATTGGCCCCGCGCGCCGATACCC
>ENA-ORBV01000780-ORBV01000780.1-microbial-mat-metagenome-genome-assembly--contig:-NODE-780-length-72680-cov-28.496205_pt1 | contig 72680 bp, 84 predicted proteins | sample MGYA00237777_ERZ505514 | MGnify/ENA primary metagenome ERZ505514 (study PRJEB26160, sample SAMN06269048) | microbial mat metagenome | isolation source: Oligotrophic lake microbial mat | place...
TCACAAGATGCACGTCACAAGATGCACGTCACAAGATGCACGTCACAAGATGCACGTCACAAGATGCACGTCACAAGGTGCACGTCACAAGGTGCACGTCACAAGGTGCACGCCACAAGGTGCACGCCACAAGGTGCACGCCACAAGGATCACGCCGCAAGGTGCACGCCGGGGGGGCTCAGGGCATCGCGCCTATGCGCTTTGCGCGCACAGGCTTTTGCTACGCCCTGCCCTACTTCGAGTGATCCCTGTCCTTCATGCGGGTTTGCCATTCGGCCAATTGCTTCTCGGCCGCATCCTTGGTAACGCCATAGGCCTCCTGAATCTTGCCGGCGAGCATGTCACGCTTGCCGGCGATCACGTCGAGCTGGTCATCGGTGAGCTTGCCCCACTGCTGCTTGGCATTGCCCTTGAATTGCTTCCAGTTTCCTTCGATACGATCCCAGTTCATTTTCGTTTCCTTCCTGTTGGGTAGTCCTTGTGGACGGCAGGCTTGCCGATCCAGCGTGCTGCGCGGCCCTCAAAGCTGCGCGGCCTGTTGCGAGCGCAGGCTACTTGAGGCGCATGTCGTTCTTGACCGAAGTCACACCCTTGATGCCGCGCGTGAGCCGCAGCGCCTCGCTCATCGCAGCGGTGGTGCTGACGAAACCGGTCAATTGCACCACCCCCTTGAAGGTCTCGACGTTGACCTCGGTGGCCTTGACGCGCGGATCGTCGATCAGCGCGGCCTTGACCTTGGTGGTGATCCAGGCGTCGGATACATACTCGCCAGGGGTTTCCTGGTTGGCGGGAACGGTGGAGCCACAGCCTGCCGCCATCGCCGCCATCACGCCGGCGAAAAGCAGGGTTGCAAATCGATGATTCGAATTCATGGCAAAACCTCGGAAAATGGGTTGACCTGCAATGCACCTCGCCTTGTTTGGCGCGGCGTGATGTGATTGTTCACCAAACTGCACGCCGATTCCGTACGCTTTCGCACATACGCAAGCGGGTCCGGATCATGGTTCGCACGCCGCGTCCACCTCGAAGGGCGCGGCGCGCCCAGCGTTCAGCGCAATCCGCTGGCGGATCAAATCGCGGGTGTCGCGTGCCGCCTCTGCGTACGGACCTGCGGCCAGTGCGGCGGCTTCGATCAGCGCCAGTGCCTCGTCGTTGCGCCCCTGGTCCGACACGGTCTGGGCGAGATTGTTGCGCACCGCCGCCGATTCCGGATGGCGCAGCGCTGCCTGGCGCAACACTGCTTCGGCCTGTTGCAATTCACCCATCGCGTGGTAGCCATTGGCCAAGCCGATGTGCGCGGTCAGATTGTCCGGCCAGCGCCCCAGAAATGTCGCAAAGGCGGTAGTCGCCGCCTGCGCCGTTGCTACCCGCCCCATGGCGACCACCGCAGCCAGATAGGTCGTTTCGGTGGCGGTGACCGGAATCCGGTCCGGCGGCAGATTGACCATCGCCCAGTAATTGCTGCTCTTCCAGGTGTATTCGAGCACCGACAGCGGCATCAGCAGGCGGCGCTTTTCGCCCGAGCGCAACACCAGTTCACCTTTCGGGTAGTCGTAGCCGACCACCACCGCGTAATGCCAGAGCGGCACCGGCCACACGCCGTAATCCTGCAACACGATCACCGGCGTGCCGGCGGCCACCTCGCGCAGCAGATCGGCATAGCTTGGAGCAAGCTGGTATGAAACCATGTCGTAGCGGCGCGGCGTGGCCAGCATCTCGATCTGCAGGCTGCCCTGGCGCGCCGGCAGATACACCTGCGGCACCAGCAGTTCCGGCGTCACCTGGCGCTTGAAGCCACCCAGCGTGGTCGCCAACGCTGCCGGACCACATTGATAATCCTGTTGCGGGAAGAACGGTACATCGACCAGCTCGATGCGCTCCGGCAATCCGGGGGGCCAGGCATCGCCCAGAGCGCTGGTCTGCGGTGCCATCAGCGCGCAGCCGCCAAGACCGCCTGCTGCAACGAAAACGCCCGCCAGCAGGCGGGCGCCGTGAAGCACTGAACGCAGGCTTGTCATTTCCAGTTGAAATAGACCACCAGACCAATGATGATCAGCAAGGCCCAGCCCCAACCGCTTTCCAGCGCACCGGCCGGCATCGCGTTCACATTGCCGGCGAGGGTGCGCACTTCTTCATTGGTCATCGCCGCCACCCGTTCGCGCGCCAGGCGAACGTCCACGCCAAGTGCCTGCAGTTGACCCGACACCTCCGCCCGCGTGAGCGCATTCAACACCACGCCGCGGTGGCCCTCGGCGCTGCTCACAGCCAGCACCTGATCGGCCCCGACCATGCCGGCATGTGCCCCGGGAAATTGAAACAGCATCAACGAGGCGATCAAAAAACGGCAAATCATCTTGATTCCTGGGAATTTCATGAGAGTCTCCGGTGATAAAAGAAATGAGAATCGATGTAAACCTCAAAACACTTCAACTGGCAAAAACCACGACCGCCGATCATTTATCCGCCATGAGGCACCTCCTTCACGGATCGCGACGCCGGCCTTCGTGTGCCCTCAGGCACGCTTCTTCAAGGCGTTCTTGAAATCGCCAAATCCGGCCTGGGCCTTGCCCGCCGCCTTTTCCTGCTTGCCCTTCTGCTCCAGATTCAAGTCCCCTACCGCGCGTCCGGCCACTTCCTTGATTTTGCCGCGGGCTTCCTTGATACGCCCCTTGGCCTGATCCTTGTTCATCTGTTTCTCCCGGCAGAAATTGAAATAATCCGTGAAAGGTCTGAAGAGCTCGCAACGGCTGGCAAAACGCGTAAATCCCTGGATCGCGGGCTCTCGATGCGTAGCCTTGAATCAAATCAGGAAGATGCAAGAGCCGCCCGCGCCGGTCTGTGCGGCAGCGCACTTACTTGACGCGGCAGCCTTGCACAGCACGACGCGCCGCGTCAGTCAGGGCCTTTGGCAGCTGCGGATCGGGTACGAAACAGGCTTGGGTCAGATGCACCGCTTTCCGGGCGTTGCCGGTCGCCGCCATCTGCCTGCGATAGATCAGGCTTAAGGGGTCGCCTGCCGTGCTGCCAACGGCACGCACGCGGTCGCAGCCCTTGGACACAACAGGTGGAAAGTAGCGTTTTTCCGCCAGCGGTGCAGTGCCTGAGCATTCACGTCATGGACCACGCGCATGTCATAGCGTGGCATCGCGTAGCGCGATGAAGGAAGGCAAGCGCCTGTCGCTACAGCAGCACTGCCACCGTGCGGCGGTTTTTCATGCCTGCCGCGGTTGTGACAGGAGCAAATCGGCAGGCCCCTGGGCGCGTCGGCCGCCACCGGCGGTTGAACCAGGCGGTCCGGGCGGCGGTGCGAGCAAGCGCAGATCGTCCGGGCTTACAGGCACATGGTCGCAAGCGGCCAATCCGTTCAACATCACCAGCATCAGATACACAAACGCCTGCTTCACAACCCCTCCAAGATTCAGCCGCAACCCGTGTTGCACAGAGGAGAAGTTAAGCGATCGGTGACGCGAACTCTGTACGCCAGCGAACCAAATCTCGCGAACGCATGCCGGCCCCACGCCCCTGCGTCATGCCGCGCGCTCCACACTTTCCCGAAGCGCACTTATCAGCGCGCGCAGCGTCGCCGCATTTCTGCGCCAGCCAAACACATGCGAGTAAGCCCAGGTGAACTCGGCCCTCATCAGGAAGATCTGCGCAGAGTAGTAAACCCACACCAGGAGAGCCACCAGCGAGCCGGCCGCGCCGAAGCCACTGGGCACGCCGCTGCGGCCGATGTAGATGCCGATCGCGCTCTTGCCGACGGTGAACTGCAATGGCGTGATGGCTGCACCGAGCCACACTTCATCCCAACTCACATGCACGCGCGGCATGATCTTGTAGATCAGGCCAAACATCCCGGTGGTCAGCATGAAACCGAACCCCAAGTTGATTAGCGCGGAAAGCAACGCCATGTCACCGAATGCCGGGGTCCACCATTTCTCCGCCGCCGACGGGGCCGTGCTGAATACCGGCGACACCATCAGGATGAATCCAATGCCCATAATCATGCCGAACGACAGCAAGCGCGAACGGATCAGCCCCCATAGACCAAGCTATGTCGCGCGGCCCGGCGCGCGCCAGATGCGATCCAGCGAGGTCTGCAATTCACCGAATACGCTGGTGGCGCCCCAGCAGCAGCACAACGGTGCCGACCAGGTCGCGCCGACTTCCTGTACCGGCTGCTTGACGCCGTCAAGCAGGGCCTGCACCGCAAATGCGCCGTGCGGGCCCAGCAGATCTGTCAACTGCCCGGCGATTTCGACGCGCGCCGCGTCCTGGACGAATGCCAGGCCCGCGATCGATATCACGATCAAAAGCACTGCGTGATCGAGAACACCGTGTAATAGGCCAGCGCCGCACCCATGCTTTGGGCGTAGTCGTCGTTCCACGCATTGAACGCCGTCTTCACCAACAGCCAGGTTTGGCCGGCATTCATTCCAACCCTCCGCCGCGCGTGCAAACAGATGTGCAAGCAGCAGCGCGCGCGTCGCCGGCGTGTCCAGCGCGGAACCGGAGCGGTCCTGACAAGCGCTCCTGGCCCCGCGGTCGCCGCGCCCCTGCTAGCGCGCCGGCGCTGCCGGCGGAACGATGATTACAGTGTCGCCGCCGGTCTTGCCGCGCTGTCCGGTGGCGCCGGTATCGCCGGTTGAACCGGTGGCGCCCGTGCTGCCCGTGTCGCCTGCGGCACCGGTTGCACCAGTGCCGCCGGTCGAACCGGTCGAACCGGTCGAACCGGTCGCGCCCGTCGCACCGGCCGGTCCGGGAACCGGCGTCGGCACCGTCACCACCGACGGCGTTGTAACCACGGTCGGGCGATCGCATGCACTCAATGCCAGAGACACGAGTACAGCTGACAACAATAATGACGTGTTCATTTGGAATCCTTTTGGTGTTTGGTACCTGACCGTACAAGCGGGACGCTTTTCCGTATCAGGCGGTGGCACGTGAACGATAGGCCCTACCGGCACGATCTTCTGTTCGCTGACCAACATACGACCACAAAGTCGGATGGGTGCCCAAGCCCTCAAGCGACAGCGCCCGCGTGTGCCTGCGCAGCCCCGGCTGCGACACGGCAAGGCGCGGCCGGACCGCCGCTTGCGTGCGCTGCCGAACAGACCTAGCGATGAGCCGATGCAACCATGCGTTCGCGGCAAGGACTTTCACCGCAATAAACGCGGCGGCAGTTTCTCGCAGTCGATGCGCGCAGACGCCTGAACTGCAGTGCCGATCAGCCATATCAAAGAGAGCAGACCATGAAAACCAAAAACAGATTCACACGCGGCCTCGTGATGACCAGCCTGGCCTTGGCATTGGCACCCGGGCTACACGCGCAAAACAGCAAGGACGGCTACGTGCAGGATGCACGCGGGGTGATCGTGCGCAACTCGAACTTCGGCGATCCGCGCATCGGCAACCTGTGCTGGCGCACCGGATACTGGACGCCTCAAATGGCCAACTGCGAGTGCGACGAAGCTATCGTCGGCCGCAACATCTGCAATCCACCGCCGGCGGCGATTCCGGTAGCGGCGGCAGCGCCACCGGCACCACCGGCGGCAACCCCAAAACCGCCGCCCCCGGCACCCGCACCAACTGCAGTGGCCCAAAAAACCACCTTCTCGATGGATGCCTTCTTCGATTTCGACAAATCGGTGCTCAAGCCCGAAGCGCGCGCCAAGCTCGACGATCTGGTCAACTCCATCAAGGGCATCAACCTCGATCTGGTCATCGCCGTCGGTCATACCGACGCCATCGGCAGCAACGCATACAACCAGAAACTGTCGATCCGCCGCGCCGAAGCGGTCAAGGCCTACCTGGTGGGCAAGGGCATCGACGCTGGCCGTATCCAGGCCGGCGGCAAGGGGGAAACCGCCCCCATCGCCGACAACCTGGCCAGCGAAGGCCGGGCGCGCAACCGGCGTGTCGAGATCGAAGTGGTAGGCACGCGAGCCAGATAAACACCGTTTCGCGGCGCTTGGCGGCATCTGGTCCGCCCGGCGCCTCTTGCCAACCCCGCTCGGTCACATTCCCGTGCCTGCGGCGCTTCATAGTTCACTACTCACAAGGAACAAGCCATGGAACCCGTCACTCCCAGCAGCAACACTTTTCCCACCACCAGCAGCGGCGGCAACGATGGCGCGATCAATCGCGCCGCCGCCGGCCTGCACGGCGCAGTCAACCGCGCCGCCAGTGCTGCCGATGACGCGGCCGGCAACGTCAAACCAGCGATTGATCGCGCCGCCCAACTGGCCCACCAGGCGGTCGACAAGGCCGCTGCGGTAGCCGCGCCCACCGCCGACTGGATGAGCCACCAGGGCGACTCGCTCAAAGCCACCCAGCAGAAGATCGCGGGCGACGCGGCCCACTACGTCGGCGCGCATCCATGGAAGTCGCTCAGCTTCGCGCTAGTGGCGGGGTTTGTCATCAGTCGCTTCGTGCGTTGAAGGCAACGCCCGCAAGTAAATGCACCCGCAACACCGCCGGCCCAAGGCCGCCGTGTTGTCCGGGCCGCGCGACTCGGCGGCCCCCTCGCGCCGCGCACTACAGCGTGCACGCGACGAGCGCTTACCACCATCACCGGCGACCCGGCGCACCGACGCCCGCTTCGCTCAAAGGATTTCATCATGACTGAGATCAGTTTGTCCGCTAGCAAATTCTTCGTCGCAGCGCTCGGCACCATTCTTGGCTGTAGTGCTCTGCAGGCAGCACCGGCAGGCGCCGCCGCCGAAGCCCAGGCGCGTTATCGGCAGGAAATGGCGGTATGCGAAAGCGGCCAATCGAACCAGGACCGGGCGACCTGTCGTATTGAGGCGCGGCGCGCGCTGGCCGCCGCCAGAAGCGGTGCATTGAACGATGCGCCGGGGCAGTATCAAGGCAACGCTTCACAACGTTGCGCCGCTCTCAAGGGCGACGACCAACGGGATTGCGAATCACGCATGCGGGGCGTCGGCAGCGTTTCAGGCAGTGCCGCCGGCGGCGGAATATTCCGCGAAACCGTCACTACGACGGTTGTTCCGGCAAAGTAGGCGCGAGAGCGCCGCGCACCGCGCGCTCTCTGACGGGCAGCTCGAAGATCCGGGCGCGCATTGTGTGGCAGCGTACCGACTCCACGCCGGTGCAGAGCGACGATGACCGCATCGATTCGACCAGGCCACTGCCATGCAAACCCGTAAGACCATCCGCACAAGCTTGCTGTCGTTGCTGATTGCCGCTGGCGCCATCACGGCGCCGGCTTTGGCTCAAATCAATATCAACATCAGCATCGGGCCACCTGCCCCGCAATTTGAAGTCGTGCCGATGCTGGCCCCGGGCTACGCCTGGGCGCCGGGATATTGGGCCTGGGCTGGAGAACGTCATGTCTGGGTGCGTGGTCGCGTGATTCTCGAGCGCATAGGCTATCGCTGGGCGCCGGATTACTGGGAGCAGCGCGAGCGGGTCTATTTCCGCCATCCCGGCCGCTGGGAGCCGGATCCCGGCTACCGCAGCGTCAAATTGAAAAAAGAGAAAAAGGAGAAAAAAGAGAAAAAGGAGAAAAAGACCAAGCACCATGGCGACGATCGTTAGCGCAGCAGCTATTCAACGCCTTGTCTGGAACAGCCCTCACTGGGCGCAATGAACGCCGCTGCTGTGGAGCAATGCATCTCGCGTTGCGCCGCGCGCCTGCCCGGGAGCGCTGCGCCGCCGGCCACGGTTCAACCCGGTACCAGCGTACCGTTTTCCACCCTGATCTTGTCGCCGATCTTCAAGGCCGGCTCGTTGGCGAACGTGACCGTTTGCATGCCCCCGCCTTGCAGGCGCGCCGTCACCTCATAGTGACGCACTTTCCTGACCCGCTTTTCGATCTCGTTGCCGGCCACCGCACCACCGATCGCACCGGCGATTTGCGCTGCGGTGGTGCCGCGACCGGAGCCGATCTGGCTGCCGATCACCACGCCGGCCAGGCCACCGGCGATCTTGCCGAGATAGCTGCCGTCGCCATTGACTTCCACCACATTGATCGCCTCGACCACGCCGCAATTGGCGCACTGTTTAGGCACCTGCTCGCGGCGTGCCGACGGCATGTTCTCGGGCGGGCCCAGGAGCGAGCTGCCAAGCACAGCGGTGCTTTCGCGCTCACCGACGCGTAGACTGGCGGTGGCGGCCGAAGCAGCCGATACCCGGTCACGACTCTTGATGGTGTAGATGCCCTCGTACTTGCCGGCGCTGACCTCGTTGAGCGCAATCTTGCCTTTCACGCCATTGATCCTGACACCAGCCTTGGCACCCGCGCTTCCGGACAACGTAAAGACCAGGGCGGTACCGGTATCGAGGCTTTCGACCGACCCCACCTCGAAGCGATCGATGCGCGGCAGCGCGGCCAATGCGGCAGCGTCGCTGGCGCGCCGCAGCTCCGCCGGCGACGCCACGCCTGCCAGCAGCGACTCTCCCAGAATCTCGGAGGCGATGCGATTGCCCACGCGCAGGTTGGCCGTCACTATCGTCAAAGTGCTGATACGATCACGATTGCGGATAGTGTAGACCCCTTCGTAGACGCCGGCTTCTACCTCCTCCAGAAAAAAGCGGTCGACCACGCCTTCTATGCGCACGCTGGCGGTACCGCCGGCGCTTCCGTAAAGGGTGAACAGCAGTTCATTGCCGGGGCCCAGTCCGGAGGCCGGTTCTACATCGAAACCGTCGATGCGCGGCGCCGCATTCTGCGCCGCTGACGTCCCCGTCTGTGCCTGTGCGAGGCTGCCGCAAAACGTCAGCGGCAATAGTGCCGCCAGCACCAGCGCAAATTTACACAGGGCTTTGCGCAGCATCACGATATCCTCGCAAGCTTGCGGCCACGTTCTTCGCGCCCAGGTGCATCCCAGTGGCGATGGCGCTCGTGAAACTCGCTCAACTGGCGCGTGGTTTGCTCCCGCAAGACGCCCCTGCGCACCTGCTGGTTGCCGGCCAACTGGGTTTGCCTGGCCGCATCGGCGCCCTCTGCGTCGTCCAGCAACTCGCTCCAGCGTTCGCCGAGTTTTCCACAGACCTGCTTCCAGCTGCCTTCGATTCGGTCACGGTTCATGTTTGACTCCCTGAGTAGGTTCGGTGTTGCGGCCGGCGATAGCCCGGACATCCGGCACACCATGGCAACACTGTGAGGCCGCTCCCGCGTGCGGTCTGTGCGCTGGCCCACCTCCAATTGCACGCGCCATTCCGCCGGCCGCACTCGCGGGCGGCCGCCGCAGCGCGTTGCCCGGCGGCGGCGCAGGATAGAAAACGCCGGGATCGCTGCCGCAGCGACAAGTGACATCGGCCGCACGCGAAATACGGCGGCACAGAATTGAAAAAGCCGGGATCACTCCCGGCTTTGAATGGCACGACTGGCCTTCAGAAAGCGTAACGCAGGCTCAAGCCCAGATTGCTGCCGCGCGAGTTGCCGCCGCCCTGATTGGAGAGCTTGCCGAAATCCTCATACTCAAGGCGCAGCCCGACCTGCTTGGTGAAGCTGTAACCCACGCCCACGCCGACCAGCAAGTCCTTGTAGTTGGTGGTGCCGGCAAAGCGGGAGCGATTCGCGGCCAGCCCCAGCTTGCCCAGAAGCGACCATTGCGCACTGAGCGGCAAGGTGCCCACGCCGGCCAGGGTCCAGGATTCGATGTTGGCGTTGCGATAGCGGCCAAGGTCGTTGTATGCCAGTTCCGCGCCCCAATTCGGACTGAATTGGTAACCGCCGTAGAGCTTGTATGAAGTCTCGTCGGTATCGGTTCGTGACGCGCCCACGCCGCCACCCAGGTACATCTGCGCTGCGGCAGGCGCGGCCGCACATACGGCCGCTACGGTTGCTGCGAATAATATCTTTTTCACCGGGTACTCCAAAGGTTGTTGATCCAGAAAACGAGTGTGGCGGGTGAGGCCCGCGGCGTATGTGCGTCAGCGCACATGGGCGCGGATGTGTTGCAGGCGCGCCACACATGCCGCAATCGGCAAGCCTGCAATGCTCGCCGCAACACCGGCCGGCCCGGCCAATCAAACGGGCGGCCACTGCGCCTAAGCGTGCTATTCCCAGTACGGCAAGCGGTCGTAGTAGCGATACACATCACGGTTCCATTTCTCGTCCGCCATCGACGGCCAATGGTCCTTGTCGAAGCCAGGCGCGTCTTCGAGACGTTCCTTGCTGACATCGAGCATGTAGTCGCTCTTGGAGACGTTGTATTCGAGCGCGCTGAACGGGATCGCGAACAGCTTCTCGCCCATGCTCAAAAAGCCGCCAAACGAGACCACCGCGTAGGCCACTCGGCCACTGCCCGGATCGATCACCACTTCCTTGATGTCACCCAGGTTGTCGCCCAGACGATTGACCACATTGGTTCCGATCACGCTCGATGCCTTGACCGGCGAGTTTGAAAATTTCCGTAGTTGACTCATTTTGTTTCTCCTGTTGCAGGATGGCCGGGCCAACACGATCGAGCGCCCGACGGCAGGCCGGCACCTGGCGCCGCAGCACGGCCGCAGATCGTATTGCAGCCGGAGGATAGGCATGATGCCGTGCCCACACAGTGCGACAGCGTACATGGGGTAGCGGCGGCGCCAGCCGATCGGTGCGATGGCGAACAGTCCGTGCCACTGAGGTCTGGCTAAATGGCCGAACTTGAAGGAACTTACCTGCATATCTCTATTGCAGGCAGGTAAGGCGCCCCGATCCTCCTGCCGCCACGCTGCACAGCCGAGCGTAACCAACTGAAAGCATCACCATGATATTTGGCCACTTACCTGGAATTCACGCCAGCGCGCCCTCTGCGACGCCTACTGACCAAAGCTCTGCAAACGCCGCCGCGGCGAGCGCTGCGACAACCCGGCAGCTAAACGGCGATGTCGGCTACGAAATCGTCGCGGCGATCGCGCGCGCACGCTTGATAAGCCCGGTTTCGTACCAGGCCCGGCCACCTCGAACCAATACTTGAGCCCGCAGTACCGGGGCCGATTCAGCGCTTTCCCGATTGAAATCCACGGCAGCCTTGCCTTGAACACGCACCAGGCGGATTGTCAGGCGCAAGGCCTTCGAAGAGGAAGGCAGCATCGCGCACACGAAACCCAAGTCCACATCGGCAACTTGCGCCGCGACTGCTTGGGATCTTTATGTTGCGACACCCGCCCTGTGTGCGGTGGCGGACAGACGGTGGCACGGACCCGGCTTAAAAGTGCAGGGTCTTTCACGCACATCATTCTCAACCGGAGATTCCAATGTTCAAACGCCTGATCGTCTCGTTTCTGACCGCCTTATTCCTTGCCAGCGGCTCGGGCCTCCTTGCCGGCTGCAACACCATCGAGGGCGCTGGCCGCGATATTGAACGGGGTGGCAAGGCGATCAAAGACGAGGCCAAGGAGCAGAACCGGCGCTGAGCGCCAACACCTGCGGTACGTTGCCGCCCGCCTGCAAATCGCCTGTTGATTCACGCGGCGCAGAATCATGCAGCGCAAATCGAACCGGTGAGGCGCATGAGAACCGAGCGGCTTTTAGCTGCGATCACTGCAACCTTCATGCGCAGTGCGGCAGCCTGCATGGCGGGGTGCGCCCTTCGAATCCGCAGGAGAGACTGATGATCAGAAGAACATTTTTGGCCGCCATGCTGGCGGCGAACGTAGCCAGCATGATCGCGCCGGCCGAAGCGGTCATCATCATGCGCGAAGGGCCGCCCATGGCGCGCGAAGAAATCGCTCCCGCCGCCCGCCCGGGCCATGTCTGGAGCAATGGCCACTGGCAATGGCACAACAGCGGACATCGCTGGATCGCCGGGCGCTGGATACCCGCACGCCCCGGCTACCTTTACAGCCAGCCGGAATGGATCGAGCGTGACGGCCGCCCCAGTCTGCAGAGCGGAAGCTGGAGGCGCGCCGACCGCGATGGCGCCAATATGCCGAATCGCATGGACCGGGCACCGGACAACCCGCGCCGGTTCTGAGCAGGCGGGCCGGCGCTTGATGGATCCGCATCGACCCGGCACTGGCGGCATCACTGCGCGCAAAGTGGGGCCCGGAAACTGATTTACTCAAAGTAGTGATGCGGTATCTCGGCAGACGACGACAACGCGCGGGCGGACACGCGGCAAGCCCGTACGGGTTGCCAAAGCAACGCCGCAGTGGGCCTTATCGAACGCGTCGGCACGCGGTCACGCGCTGCGATAGCGTGGCGCTCAGCGTCGAATGAATTCCAGCAGGTCGTGCGTCAGGCGCTTCTTGTCGGTGGCGAACAAGCCGTGCGGTGCGTCTTCGTATTCGACCAGGGTCGACTGTGCGATGGCCTTGGCCGCCGCGCGCCCGGCGGCATCGATCGGCACGGTCTTGTCGGCGGTGCCATGGATGATCAAGGTGGGCACATCGATGGCGCGCAGATCGGAACGAAAATCGGTGGTGGAAAACGCTTTGGCGCATTCCAGAATGGCCTTGAGGCCAGCCTGCATTGCCATGCCACGCGCCCATTCCAGCAATTGATCGCTGACCGGATGGGCCAGCATGCCGACACCGAAGAAATCCTTGAAGAAACCGGCGAAGAAGCGGGCGCGATCTTCCATGATGGCCTGCGCCATCTGATCGAACACCGCCGCTTGCGTGCCATGCGGATTGTCATCGGTCTTCAGCATATACGGCACCACTGAAGACACCAGCACCGCTTGCACCACCGATTTGCTGGCATGGCGCGCCAGGTAGCGCACCACTTCACCGCCGCCCATTGAAAAGCCGACCAGCACCGCATCGCGCGCACCGGTTTGTTCGATCACGCATGCCAGGTCGCCGGCCAATGAATCGTAATCGTAGCCGCTCCACGGCTGCGATGAGCGGCCGAAGCCGCGGCGGTCATAACTGATGGCGCGGTAGCCGGCGTCGGCCAAGGCCAGCGCCTGGTCGTCCCAGCTGGCGGACGACAGCGGCCAGCCGCACAACAGGATGACCGGGCGGCCACTGCCCCAGTCCTTGACGAAAAGTTCAGTCTTGTCGCTGGTAGTAACGATCGGCATGGCGTTATGAATCCCTGGTTAACTCGATTGGAAGGCAATGTAAGTGGACGCAGTTGGCTTGTATGTTCGCTGACCAACAAACGCCGCCCCCGCCAAACATCGATTGCCCTGACTGCGGCAACAGTTTGCACGCGCTTCGCGCGGATTGATGGCGCGGATTGCGAAACATTGTCACAAAGTCACAAAGCGCGCTAACCAGCCCGGTAGCGTGTGGCAGCGCACAGAGCCGACCAGTGCGCTTTGTGATCATGCCTGTGCGCCCCGCCCCGTCCATGCACAGTCAATCGAGAAAACCGCAGCGACAAGTGACATCGGCCGCACGCCAAATGCTTTTGCATCTGACGCGCGGTTGATGCTGACGAAACCCCTTGCAACACCTGCCAAGCAGCTTCTCGAAACTACCATCACAAAGTGAACCCCCAAGGATGGCCACGCTTGCATTAATCCGAAGGATATCGCCATGAAAACGCCTTTAGCTGCAACAGCGCCGCTGCCAGCATCGCTCGCACCGCGCTGCCCGCTGTGTAACCGCAAGCTGGTGCGCACCCGGCGCCGATTCTCAGACCGCATCATCAGCCTATTAACGCCGGTGCAACGCTACTACTGCATCGACTTTTGTTGCCACTGGCAAGGCCGTGTGCGCATGCCAGCCATCGATGCGGCGGCGCCATTTGGCAGCGCGCGAGAAAGCCGCGCCAGCCTGTTCCTTTAACGCGGGAGCAGGCTGGAGCATGAGCCGCCCGGCACCGCTGGCGCCGACAGCACGCCAAGACGGCCGCAAGCGGCAGCTTCCCGGTAACTCCCTGCATGCGCGCGCCCGATTTGTCGAGGGCGTTCATTTCTGTGCGCCGCGACGCTCACCCGCACACCACGCGTCCCTCGCAAGCGCAGCGCGCTACCGCGCGGGGTTGCCGTCGATCACCATCACGCGTTCGCCAATACGCCAGGCCAGAGGGTCGCTGTTGCTGATGCGGTGTTCTGCCCCATCTTCCAGCTTGACAATGAAGGTGTAGCGCGCGGGCGCCATCAGCGTCCATTGACTGCCGAAGTCGGCGGGCGTGGCGGGGCCGTTGGATGCGTCGTCAGAGGCGCCTTCGCGCATCGAAACAATCAGGCCGCAACCGTCGCAGCGTCGTTTCACAGAGGGCGCATTGTTGCCAGGCGACAACTGATCCGGCCAGGCCTCGTCGCCCAGGTCTTCACCCGATGCGCGCCCGCCCATGCCCACCCACGCAATCGATCCTTCCCCCACGGCCGGCGCGGCAACGGGGGCGCCATCGTTCACGTAAGTGATGGCTGCGCACACCAGAAGCAGCGCAGCGGCAGCGACGGCAGGCGCCTTGGGCCAGGCCGATGCATACGCCAACGAGGTGTCAGCATCGCTCATACTTTGCGCTGAACAAGCGGGCCGCTCTGTAGCAAAGTTGGTACTTGCGGCGCGATACTGCTGCGAACTAATAGCAGCGCCTGCGCGCGACCATAACGCGCACCAAGCACTAAAGCGCAAGGCCGGCGTTTTGCCCGGAGCAGGCGCGCGGTGCGCCTATTTCTTGTCTTTCCCGACCTGATTGCCGATCACCCCGCCGACTGCGGCGCCACCGACAGTGCCGATTGCGCTGCCACCGGTCAGGACCGCGCCGGCAACCGCACCGACGCCGGCACCGACTGCAGTGCTCTGGTCGCGCGAGGACATGGTGCCGCAACCACCCAGGCCCAGCACGGCCGCGAAGGTTAGCGCACCAACCGCAAAGCTTTTCATCGTTTTCATTGCAATACCTCTTTTGTGAACTTCACTGCGAACAACACTCAAGCAGCGCCGGTTTCACTTGCCTTGGCGCGCTGCCGTGGTTTGGGACGCCTTGTTGGCATCGCTGGTCTTGCGGCCTGCCTTGGCCTCATCCTTGGCGGCCACCTCGGCGGCCTTTGCCTGTTTGACGCATACATCCTTGTCGTTGCCGGCCTTGTCATCGCATTTCTCGCGCGCCACCGCATAAGTCGCTTCGGCCGTGGCCACTCCCACCTTGTAGGTGGCTTTCACGCTCGGCTTGTAGCCGGCTTCGAGTTCGGCGCGCGCCACCTTTTCGTGGCCTTTGGCCTCTGCAACGCATACATCCTTGGCATTGGCCGCCATTGAAGCGCAGGCTGCGCGCTCGGCCTTGTACTTGCCGCTGATGTCGGTCTTGGCGGCCTTGTACTGGTCTTTGGACATGTCGGCGGCGCTTGCGGCACCACAGAAGGCGAGCGTAAGCGCAATGCTCAAAGCGGACAGTTTCAGTTTGTTCATTTGGTTTTCCAGACGTTTGGGCTGTTGAAAGTGATGGCGGGCCTGGCGGCCACAATTGCGCTTCGCATGCGATCATCCGGCCGCTGAAGCGCGGAGGTGGCCGATGCCTGCGAGCACGAAATCGCATCGGTGCCGCAAGTGTCGTGTGCTTGCGCCTGCGGCTCTGTGCGTTGGCGCACGACGCGTGAAGTATTTTTCAATCAATGCGGGGAGCGCGGGCAGAATTGGCTTAAGCGGTGGCCGCACGGGCCGCTTCAACCATTGCCATTGCCATCGCCATTGTCAAAGCGGCCCATCGAGCGCATCTCGGCGCGCGCGCCAGCCAAGCCATTCCATAGCAGACCAAGCACACCGAACACCAGCGCGGCGGCAAGTAGCGAGACCATCCATGCGATCAAATCCATGAAGAATCACCTCAAGCGAGCGCGGCAAGGCGGCTTGCGTTTGTGCCATCCGGCGGCCGTGACACCAACGATGCCGACGACGCATCCACCCTGGCGCACGGGCCGCTCACGGCGTCGTTTCGGCAAACGGGCCTGACGGGCGCGGCTTGCGCGTGTCGCCGTCGGGCGCTGTCGGTATCACCGCATCGGGTGTTTGCGGCGGCATGTTGCCCACCATCCCCGGCGGTGGCGAACCTTCAGCGGTGAAATCGGTTTTCTCCTGCTTGAGGTCGCGCGCCTTGGTTGCCGGCGTCGTCACCTGGCGCGGCAGCGCGCTGTTCATTGGGATACCCTCCTGTCACTGCGCGACATCCTCTGCGAGGGGATTTCGACTTCATCCAACAGCGCCGCTTCGCCAGCCGCACCGGGTTGAGTAATGGCGCGATGATCGGCGCTCAACGGATCGAGTGCATCGCTTCTTCCTTGTGTGCCGGTCATGCTGATTCCTCGCCAGAGCCTGGGCGCCTGCGGTGTGCAACGGGTTGGGATTGCTGCTGTCATGACTTGCGCCGCCTCTATCGATTAAGCCTTCAGCCGCTTGTAGGTGCGCCCCGCTTCGGCGCCGCGGTCGGTATCGACCAGGCCTCGCATCAGGTCGCGATATGCCTGCTGTATTGGCGCTGCCGGCGCTGCGGGCGACGCATCGCGTTGCTGCGGCACTGTGGGTTTTTGCGCGACGGCAGCGCCCGCCGCCTGCGCCGTTGTGGCGCGGGCGGCGCCTTTGGCCTCGGCTCCGGCTACCCGCCTTGAGGGCGCGCCGACGCTGGCACGGGCCTTCGATCCAATAGTCATGTTCAGTTCGCTCCTTTACACGCACCTGTATAGGCCGCGGAAAGCACCGGCTTTCCAATCATGGGCCGCCTGCCTTGCGCAGGCATGCCCGATCCAAGCCTCTGGGTCATGGCGCTGACGCTGTCAACGAATGCACATTGAACGCGCTGCAAAAGCGCCGGTCTGTGCGACAGCGCGCATTGCGCAAGCACTGATCAGGCAGGCGCTGCCGCTGTGACCTAAAAGCGATCGAGCGCGGCCTTGCCGGCCGCGCTTGCAAGTGCGCTCACCAGGCTGCCCCAGGCCATGTCGATCAGCGACAGGCCGAGCGGCCAGGCCTTGAGCGTGGCCAGGTTGGTCAGGTCGTAGGTGGCATAGGCAAAGAAACCGAACAGCGCACCGGTGGCAAGCGTTTTGCCCCAACCGCCAGCCGCGCTGGGCAGCACCGCGAACAGCAACAGACCGAGTGGAAAAAGCAGATAGAACAGCACAGCCGCGGCCAGGTTCGGCTGCGCCGCCATCAAGTGGCCAATGCCGGCCTGGTACAGCGGCTTGGCGATCACGCCGAGCCACAAGAGGTCGATGGCCAGCATGGTGATCATGGTGGCCGCATAGGCTGAAAGGTATTTGGTCATCGCCGGGAATATCCGCTTGGAAACGCGTTGTCACGGGGAAGCGCTGCCGCCCGGGGTTGCCCGGGCGGGCGCGGGTTGCGCCTCACGGCAAGGCGCCCTGCCGGTCCGGCGCCGCGCCGACCGGGTGGCCGCGCGCCTGCGGTTTCGCATCAAGAAGGCCGCTTGGCAAATCCGCCGGCGCGGGGCCTGCGGATTTGCCGTCCTTGAAGGCTGCGGTCAAATGCGCCCCATCACCAGCAGCACCACTACGATCACCAATACCAGCCCCAAGCCGCCACTCGGACCATAGCCCCAGCTGCGACTGTGCGACCAGGTCGGAAGCACGCCCAATAACAGCAGCACCAAAACGATCAGCAGAATCATTCCCAAGCTCATTTTGTTCTCCTTGAATCATGCACGTACCCGATGTACGTCTGGCGCAATTATTAGCCCGAAGCGCCAGGCGCTTCAGTGCGCTATCGCACAATGCGCGCGGCTGATCGGCGTTGACGCAGCGCTGCACTGCTGAGGCACCATGCGCAAGGCCGCATGGGCCGCGCCGGCCGCGCTCAAGCGCCATGCGGCCCCAGCATCAAGCGTGGATCGACCCAGGCGTCGAACTGCTCGGCGCTGACTGTGCCCATGCTCAAGGCCGCCTCGCGCAGGCTGCCGCCGTGCTCGTGAGCCTGTTTGGCGATCTGCGCGGCGCGCTCGTAACCGATGTGCGGCGTCAGCGCCGTTACCAGCATCAAGGAGCCCTTGAGCAATTGCGCCACCCGCTCATGGTTGACACGGATGCCGGCCACGCAATGGCGGGTGAAGCTTCGCATGGCGTCGGCCAGAAGCGTCACGCTGTCGAGCGTGTCGAACGCGATCAGCGGCTGATAGGCGTTCAGTTCGAACTGGCCCTGGCTGGCGGCGAAGCCGATGGCACAGTCGTGGCCCATCACCTGGGCGCACACCATGGCCAGGGCCTCGATCTGGGTCGGGTTGACCTTGCCGGGCATGATCGAACTGCCGGGTTCGTTTTCCGGCAACTGCAATTCGCCAAAGCCGGCGCGCGGTCCGCTGCCCATCAGGCGGATGTCGTTGCCGATCTTGGTCAGTGCGATGGCCAGCATTTTCAGGCTCGCATGAAACGCCACCAGCGCTTCATGGCCGGCCTGCGCTGCGAACAGGTTGTCCGCCTGCTTGAGCGGCAGGTCGAGCTGAAGGGCCAGTAGCGCCGCCACCCGCGGGCCGAACTGCGCATGCGTGTTCAATCCGGTGCCGACCGCGGTGCCGCCGATGGCCAGCCGGTGCACCGCGCCCAGGGCATGCTGCATGCTGGCTTCACACAGAGCCAGCTGCGCGGCATAGCCGCCGAATTCCTGACCCAGAGTAAGCGGCGTGGCGTCCTGCAGGTGCGTCCGACCGATCTTCACAACTTCGCTGAAGGCCAAAGCCTTGGCACCGAGCGCCTGCCTGAGCCCACTCAAGGCCGGCAACAGGGCGTGGCGCGCGCGCAGCGCCACCGCGATATGGATCGCGCTGGGAAACACGTCGTTGCTTGACTGGCCCAGGTTGACTTCGTCATTGGCATGAATGCGCGCGCCGGCGCCCGTGAAGGAGCGTTGATCATCCCGGTCGGGAACAGGCGTGGCTTTTGCATCGTTTCGCCTGGATTGAATACGGCCGCTGGACAGTCCGAAATACAGGGACTTGTCCAAGGTTTTCCCAAGCATGGCCGAGGCCAGGTTGGCGATGACTTCATTTACGTTCATGTGGCTCTGGGTACCCGATCCGGTTTGCCACATCGAGAGAGGAAATTGCCGGTCGAAGCGGCCCACCGCCACTTGCCATGCGGCAAAGACGATCGCCCGGGCGCGCACCGCATCGAGCAGCAGCAGATCGCGGTTGACGCAGGCCGCCGCCCACTTGATCCAGGCAATTGCGTGCACCACGGCTGCGGGCATGGGCTCGCTACCAATGGCGAAAAATTGCAGGCTGCGTGCGGTTTGCGCGCCCCACAGCGCGTCCGCAGGCACTTCGATGCCACCGAAACTGTCGCTTTCAACGCGCGTAGCGGCGCGGCGAGGGCGCACCGGCATATGCGCAGCCGCTTCAGACCCGCGCCGCTGTCGGGGTCGCCTTCGACAACTGCGTGAGGTTGTCGTGCTCACCCATGGCCAGTGGTTTTCCTGCCACCACCGATGCGGCCATCGCGAACATGCGCACCATGCCGCTATGCGGCGCGTCCCAGTATTCGGCCGCTTCCGGGATGAACTTCAAGAGTCCCAGATGTTCGGAATCCGGCCCATCGGGAAACCACGGCCGCGCCAGCGCCGTCCACAGGCGCTGGATGCGTGCGCGCTCGGTGTTGATCTCGCCGTGTCCCGATACCGAAACATAGCTTGCGTGCCCGCTGTCGGAAAAACTCAAGTTGAGTTTGCGCAGGTCCTGCACCTTGGCCGAACGCAGGTCGGTGAAGAACCAGAGAGCGCCGTCGCTATCCATTTCAAGGGGCGCCATCGGCCGACTGGCCAGGGCACCGTCGGCGTCGAAGGTGGTCAACATCGCCACCGACATGTCTTCGATCAGATTGCGCAACTTGGCAAGCTCGGTGCTTGTCTGGACTTGAGTTTTCATCAATGACTCCAATCAGTCAGGGTGGAACATGGTCACAGCCGGTAATCGGCACCTGCTACTGGCGCCACCGGTGTCAGTGCGCCAACCCGCGCGCAGCCGCTACATCCGCGCGCAAAGCGCGGCCTTGCGGGTGGAATGCGTGGGGCGGGTGCAGATCGGCACCAAGTGCCACGAACCGGTACAGCGCGCCGCGATCCGGAATGCCGATATGGCGCCGCCTTTGCGACGGGATGCGGATCAATCCACGCTGTTCGAGCTGTCTCAATGCACGGCTTACGGTTTCGACCGTCAGGCCCAGATAATTGCCAATTTCGGCGCGCGTCATGCAGAGCTCAATCGCCTCGGTATCCGGCGCGTGCTCGCGCTGCGCCGTGGGCCAGCCAAACAGAAAATCAGCCACCCGCTGTAGCGCCGGCAGTGTTCCAATAGTGTGGCGCCAGGTGCGATTGCGCCTGAGCTGCTCACCCATCGCTGTGGCGACCAGGTGTGCAAACGCGGGTACGCTTGCCTCCAGCTTGAGCAGGGTTGCGTAGGTCACGCTCCAGATCTCGCAATCGAGCATCGCGCATGCGTCACTGGCACAGCGCTCGTCGGCGATGCCATCCAGGCCGATCCAGTCGCCCCTGAAGTGGAGTGCGACGATTTGCGCTCGCCCGTCGCCGCCGAAAGTCACGCTCTTGCAGGCGCCGCCATGGACCAGGTGCAGGCGCAGAAAAGGATCGCCGGCGCGCTGGATCGGAGTGCCGGCAACAATCGTGCGGCGGGCCTGTGGCGCATGCAGCGCAATCAATGCCAACGACTTGCGCCAGTCTGGCTGCGGTGGCTGCGGTGGCTGCGGTGGCTGCGTCGCGCCAGTGCACTCACGCGGGCGCGCCGGGCCGTCCGCCTTGTGGGCAGCATGTTGCGCGGCCCGCAACATCTGGATCATCTGGATTGCCATGACCTGCTTTTAAATCCCGCCTTGGCAAAGGTCTGTTCGTTAACGCACATAGCATTTGTGGCGCGCGCGCGCGCGCGCACCAGCGCCGCAACGCTTTTGCGCAATCCAGCTCGAATGTTGATCGACGGCCGTCGATGTTTGCTGCCCTCCAGCCGCCATGGCCATGCATCACCGACCGCGCCACGCAGTCGCGCAGCGTCAATTCACCGCTTCAGCCAACACCTGTACCGCCGGGTTCATGCGCGGCATTTTCACGTCACCGAAAATGGTGGCAAACGCTGTGTCCGCAGCGTCCTTGCCGGTGGCAATGCGTACCAGATCGGTGACCGGCGCCAGCAAGGTGGCATCGAAGAGTATCCAGCGGCCGCCAAGGAAAGCCTCGAAAACGGCATGGAAATCCGCCGGCGGCTCTACCGTCCAGGTGTACCCGGTGACAAAACGGGCCGGAATATTGAGGGCCCGACAAAACGTGATGCCCAAATGCGCGAAATCGCGGCACACGCCGGCACGATTGACCAGAACTTCACGGGTGGATGTAGTCGAACCCGATGTGCCGACCAAGTAGACGATGTTGTCACGGATCCAGTTGCAGATCGCCTCTACCCGCCTGAATCCTTTGGGCAGTTGGCCGAAGGTGCGCGCCGCCACCTGCAATACCGCATCCGACTCGCAGTACCGGCTCGACCAGATATAGGGAATCACCTCGACCGGCAGCGCCGAGATCGGCATTTCCTCCTCGAATCCGCTCGGGATCGGGTAGTCGACCTGCACGATGGCGTCGTAGCGCACCTCGAATCCACCCGGCCCGCTACGCGTCTTGACCAGCCGGTTAAGCCCGGTCGGATGCAAGCCGAAAGTCAATTGGGCCGGCGGGGTGACACGAAGATTCTCGTACTTGATGGTTTGCCACGGATGATCGGCAACCTGGATATTGAACACGTAGTCTGCATCTCCGGCCGCCAGATAATCGAGTTCACAGTTGATTTTCAGGGTTTTCATTGGTTTGAAACGACTGTGTTTCCACTCTCGCAACGCACATGATCAGCCTTGCAGGCAAGCGGGCTCAAGTGGCGTCGCCAGGGCGCCTTGCGACAGCGGATCGCCCGCCATGACCACGCGATCGCGGCCGCTGCGCTTGGCCTGATAAAGCGCAATATCCGCCGCCTTGATGACAGCCGCCGGATCCGGCCCGTGCTCGGGAAACATCGCAATTCCCAACGACAGACTGATCGCCTCGAGCGGCCGGTGCGCGTGGACCACGCCCAGTTGCGCGGCGCCGGCGCGGATGGTCTCCGCCCGCAGGCGGGCGCCGACGGCGCTCGCCTGCGACAGGATCAGGATGAATTCCTCGCCGCCGTAGCGACACGCGATATCACTGCCGCGTACCTGTTCCTTCAGGAAGCCACCCAGGTCGCGTAGCACCGCGTCGCCGCCGTCATGACCGAACTGATCGTTGAAGCGCTTGAAATGGTCGATATCGATCATGATCACTGCCAATTGCGATTGATTGCGCTGTGCGCGGACCTGCTCCTGCGCCAGTGCCTCTTCCATGTAGCGCCGATTGAACAGACCGGTCAGCGGATCGCGGATCGAGAGATTGCGCATCGACTCGCGCGATTTCAGGCTGGAAATGCCCAACCCGATGTGCTTGCCGAAACGCGTGGCCAGTCGGGTTTTGTCGTGCATCCGCTTGATCGCGCTTGGGTCCTGGCGGATCGTGCCGTCCTGCAGGTGCAGGATGCCCAAGGTCTCGCCCAGGGCCAGGAGCGGGATGCAGACGGACATGTGCTGCGGATCCGACACATGGGAACAGCGCTGCGTATGGGCGGTCGCCAGGTGCATCTGGCCGCGCCGCTGCGCCCAGCAATCGGCGGGCGGAAAAATCAATCTGGCCGGCGCATGTGCACCCCACACTGCGGCCGCCTCGAGCATGTTGCGCGAAGCCGAGAGCACGAACACCGCACCGGAATCATCCGGAAACAGTTGCGTGGCGGTTTCGGCTACGATTGAGTAGGCTTCCGCCTCGGAGGTGCAAGACTGCAGGAAACTGTTCATCTTTTCCATCAGCGTAGTCTCGCGATTGGAGCTTTCGAGCAGGGCCACCTGGCGCGTGAGAGCAGCGTTGGCCGTACCCAATTCGGCGATACGCGCAGCCCCAACCGATCCGCAGCAGGAGGTTTCGTCGGCTAATTCATCGGCGCATTTACCCATCATTGATTCGAGCCGGCTGGCCAGCGCCAGCAGCCGCGCCTGATGATTTCCGAGGTCGGCGGCCATGCTGCCGAATGCAGTATTCAAGTTGGCGATTTCGCTGCGAAGGTTCATGTGCACTCCATTTTTCATGCGGAAACGTCGTTGCCGGCGCCGGACACGTCACGCCTGCGCTGCGCGCGGCGCCAGGTGCCAGGTGCCAGGTGCCAATGTGGATCGGGTCAGGCTTGCGCATTGCGCGACGCCCGAAAAACACGTCTGTGGCGTTGCAGATCTGCGCGCCAACTCGCCTGCGATGTGATTTATAGGCCGAAGGTGACGATCGTTCGGTGCGTCAACACACATTGGGCCGGCTGCCGTACCTTTGCCGGCCGCAAACTGCGGCTGCGCCGGTCGCCGCCGGATGCTGTGGTGCGAGCCGGCAAGGCGGGCAGACCGCGATAGCGCGCCAGCGGCAGTCGCGCTTGCAAGCAGGCGTGTTACGCGCTCGAGTCCGGCTCGAAGAAACTCCATTGCACTTGCGGGAAAGCCGCGCGCAGCGCGCGCTCGCAATCGTTGATCGCATCGATCATGGCCGAAGCCGAAACGCGCTCTGCCATGCGGGCCTTGACGGCAACAACGACATAGGCACCATGCTGCAAGGTGATCAGGTTCAAGACCTCGGCAACTTCCGCACGTTCGCTCAGGAAGCGACTGATTTCCCCCCGCAGGGCCGGTTCGGTGCTTTGGCCCACCAGGAGTGCCTTGGTTTCGACACCGACGCCCACTGCGACCACCAGCAGCAACACACCGATGGCGATACTGCCTAGCGCGTCGTAGAACGGGTTTCCGCTCGCCATCGCAAACGCGACGGCGAGCAATGCCACACCCAGGCCCAGGGTGGCGGCGATGTCCTCGCCAAGGACCACCAGCAACTCGCTCTGCCGGGTTTGCCGAAACCAGCGCCACAACGACTGCGCGCCGCGCGCTGCATTGACCTGAATCAGGCATTTCCACAGCGAGATCGATTCGGCGACGAGGCTGACTACCAATACCGCGACGGCGACCCAGGGGTCCTTGAGCGGCGCATTGCCGGCCAGCTTGTGAATCCCCTCGTAAATTGAAAACAGGCCGCCCATGCTGAAAAGCATCAAGGCCACGATGAACGACCAGAAATATATCTCCCGCCCGTATCCCAGCGGGTATTCGCTGTTAGCCGGACGGGCCGAGCGCGCAAGCCCCAGCAGCAACAGGCCCTGATTGCCGCAATCGGCCAGCGAGTGCACCGCTTCGGCCAGCATTGAAGTCGAGCCGGTGAACCATGCGGCGAAGCCCTTGGCAAGCGCGATCACGCTATTGGCAGCCAGCGCGAAGTAGATAGTCGCGCGCGAATCGTGGTGCGCGGGCAGCGCGATGGCAAGCGGCCTTTCGGCGCCAGGTGCTGAATTCATGGCGGGCTTTTGGTGGATGCAATGCTGCGATTGCACAAGCCGGATACGCTGCGACATGCCTGCCGCGGCTAAAGTCCCAATAGCGCGCTGACCGAGCGCGCAATCACCAGCTCTTCGTTGGTGCGCAACACCCGCACCCGTACCGTGGCTGCGGCTTGTGAAACCAGCATGGCGTTGTCCAGGTTTTGCCGCGGGTCGAGCGCGACGCCCAGGAATCCGAGGTCGGCGCAGATTTGGCCGCGCAACTGCGACGCCTGTTCGCCGATACCGCCACTGAACACCAGCATGTCGAGCCCGCCCAGGGCAGCGGCGTACGCGCCTATGCATTTACGCACCTGGTAGCAAAACAGGCCGATCGCCTCGGCCGCGCGCGAGTCCACCGCCTGGCACGCCAGTAACTCGCGCATGTCGCCCGAGGTTTCGGAAACGCCCAGCATTCCGGATTTGAAATTCACCAATTCGTCGAACTGGCGCGCGTCCATGCCCTCGGTGCGCGCCAGGTAGCCCGCCAGACCGGGATCCAGATCGCCCGAGCGTGTGCCCATGGGCACGCCGGCCGCCGGCGTGAAGCCCATGCTGGTATCGACCGGCTTGCCGGCACGCATCGCCACCAGGCTGGCGCCACTGCCCAGGTGCGCCAGGATGATGCGCCCGCCGGCGGCCCGGGCGCCGTCGATGCGCATGATCTCGCTCATCAGATATTCGTAAGACAGGCCATGGAAACCGTAGCGGCGCACCCCTTGGGCGGCGTAGCGCCGCGGAATCGGCAACAGCTGCGCCAATAGCGGCAGGTCATGGTGGAACGCGGTATCGAAACATGCGACCTGCGGCAGCTGCGGAAAGCGTCGACCAAACGCTTCAGAGAGAAAAAGTTCCTGCGGCATGTGCTGCGGATCGAGCTCTGTCAGGCGGCGCAGTTCTTCAATCACCTCCGCGCTCATCACAAGTGGCGTATGGAAGTTGGGGCCGCCGTGAACTACCCGGTGCCCGATCGCCAGCAAATGCGCATGTGACTCACCCTGTTGCAGCCAGTGGATCAGGATTTCGGCCGCGCCGCTGCGATCGATAGCGCCCAGGCTGCGCGTGGCGACGGTGGTACCGCTGCCATCCATCAGAACCAGGCTCGAATCGGCGCTGCCGATGCGCTCAATGCGCCCGCATTGCGTCATCTGCAACCCGCCTTGGGGTGCAAACAGCGCGAACTTGATGCTCGAAGAGCCGCCGTTGATGGTGAGGATACTGCCGCTGGCGCCGCTCATTGGATCGCCCTACCGTCACTGCGTGACATGCTCCCCGCTGCAGCCGCGCTGCCGGCGCTTCGAGGGCCATCGCCTTGCGTTCGAATTCCGCCAGCGTGGCCCACGCGTTGTCGGCATCGAACCCGGAAGATCGCCGGGTTGGAGGTCAAGTCGCTGACCGAGAGCTCCTGGATATGGCGACTGAGAATGCCAATGGCGAGCAGATCACCGGTGATGTAGTCAAGCCACGAGCCATGATCGCAATCGTGCAATAGCCGGGTGGGGTTCACGCACTCGCCCGGGTGGGGTCGGCGCAGCAGTGAAAGCAGCCGTTCACGCCAATGCCTGCGGCACGCTATTGCCGCCGCGATTGCGTGGCGTCAGCTGACTCGCCCACCCAGTAAACCGGGCGCCCGTAGTGCTCGTAAATCGCAATCTCGTGAACCCGGTCGAGCGCTGCGGTCGAGTCATAGGGCGGCGCCTGCCTCACAGCTTCGCGAGTCAGTCCAAGCTTTACTGTGGAATCTGACCAGCTTACCTCGCGCACCCACTGCGGGGCGATCAACACCTGGTGCCCGCGCCACCAGTTGCTGGTATCGACCACCAGGTAGCGAATCGCCCAGGTGTCTTCATCGAGCAAGATGCTCTCGACGTGGCCGATGTCGCCATCGGTGGCTTCGATGTGATAACCGGTCACCGCCGCACAACTGCGCAGGTGTGGATCACCTTCCTCCTGCTGTAGCGCCTCGGCTGCCATCAGGCTGCGCGCCGCTTCGGACTGTATCGCAGGTGGCATCGACTCAATTCCCGACGAACCGGGGGTCGCCAGGTCGCGCAACGGTGGCGCCCCCCACAAGCCGGGCCCGGCCCAGTAGTACGGATAGCCGTAATAGCTTAGAAAGTTCATTTCGTGCTGGCGTGACACTGGTTTTTCGGTATCGATAGGCGGGCTTTCCTTCACCTGCTGCATGCTGATGGCCACCGGCAGGCTGCGTCCCAGCCAGTCGGGCCTGCCCACAGCCAGAGGCGAGATCAACACTTTGCGGCCCGACAGCCAATCGCCGCTGTCGACCACCAGGTAGCGGATCACCCACAGCCGATCATCGAAATAGAAATCACTGACGTGGCCGACCTGGCCGTCGGTGGCACCGATCGTGTAATTCTGCAAATCCTTCAAGCTGCGCAACATGCTTCGCTCACTGAAAAAAAATGTTCGGGATTGGCCGCATCGCCTGGCGCGACGCAGCCGGGCGCAGCCTACTTCTTGATACTCATGTCGTTGCTGACGCTGCCCACTCCTTCGACGGCGCGCGCAACCTGCAGAGCGCGGTCGATCTGGCCCTGGTTATCGACAAAACCGCTCAACTGCACTTCGCCCTTGCGGGTGAGCACCGCGATATCGAAGCTTTTCACGCTACTGTCGGCCAGGAGCGCACCCTTGACCTTGGTCGTCACCACGCTGTCGTCGAGCTTGTTGCCCACCGTTGTGGGCGCGCCCTTGAGTTGCAGCTTGTTGTCGATGCCCTTCACGCCGCCCACTCCGCGCGCCACCGTGATTGCGCGGTCGATCTGGCCCTGGTTATCGACAAAACCGCTCAATTGCACCTCTCCCTTGCGGGTTTCGACTTTCAGATCGAAACTCTTGACGTCGGCATCGGCCAGGAAGGCGGATTTGACCGCCGTGGTGACGACACTGTCGTCGATCTCGGTGCCGATGGTGGTGCTAGTGGTGGTGCTGGTGGTGGTGGTGCTGGTGGTGGGGCTGGCGTTGGTGGTGGGCGCTGCCGGGACAGCCGGAGGTGCGGGGTCCGGCGCCTTGCCACAGCCGCTCAACGCCAGCGCGCCTGCCAGGGCGGGGCCCAATAGCCAAAATCCAGGTCGGTTTTTCATTTGATCTGCTCCAGTGAAAGAAAGTGAACTCCCACACCGGACTTTCCACTGATGCGCCCGGCTTATCTGTGCGCTGTCGCACGCACAGGTGTGCAAGGCGCCAATTGGCGCCGTGCAACAACCCTCGCCTGCCCTATTTCCGCACGTTCATCACATGCCGTACGTCGCGCACTCCGTTAACCGAGCGCGCCACCTTGACTGCGCTGTCGATCTGGGTCTGCTGATCGGCCAGCCCGCTCAACAAAACTTCGCCGCGGATTGTCACGACCAGGATGCTCAACTGCCTGACTTGCGGGTTGGCGAGCATGTCGGCCATCACGCGGGTGGTAATGCGCCGGTCGTCGGCGTGCGTGGCGCCCGCGGGCGGCGGGTCGGCCAGCTTTACCCGGGTCTTGATGCTCCTGACGCCGGGCACCACGAAAGCCAGCGCCATCGCGCGGTCAATCTGCGCCTGTTCATCGACCGCACCGGTGAGTTCGATCGCACCATCACGGGATTCCACCTCAATGGCATCATGAGCAAAACTACCGTCGGCCCGAAAAGCGGCCTTGACTGCGGCCGCGATGGCGCGATCGTCGCCCGCGGGTTCGAGCATGGAACCCTGCTGACGAAGGCTTTGCCCTTGTTCCGGTGCATTGCAGGCCGCAACTGCAATGGCAGCCGCAGCGATCATGAGCCGTCTCAAGACGGAATAACGGTTCGCATATTTCATGAAGCGCCCTCTACATGCCTTTCAGGCCGGAGCGTCAATGTGTTCCAGTTCCGCATGCATATCTGTTCGCTACCTAACATTGCCCTGCAGATGGCCAATGCCGACAGTGCCTGCACCTTGCCGAGCGCGCGATGCAGATTGTTGCGGCATCCGCGCGTGCCGTTCCGAAACCGGCGCCGCAAGGTCTTCGATGCGCTGCGACAGCATGAAAGCCAGTGCCATGGCATGAATGTCCGGTCCCGGCGCGTCGCGCAGGCGGCACCCCTGGCGCATCCGCAGCATGCAATCCTGGCATCAGGATTGCCGGTCAACCTGAAGCCACGCGCTTCCGCGATCCCCCGCACAAACCGCTCGCTGTCGCACATTTAGGCCAGACTGGCCTCCTGTGTACGGAACCGTACGGAAGAAACGCGCTCGATGCGGTAATGGTGATGCGGTAGCAGGCGACATCGCCTCCTTCGCCTCCTTCGCCTCCTGCCTCCTCGATGCATTTTTATCCAAGGAACCACAACATGAAATCGCTCTTCATCACCGGCGCTGTGCTGATCGCCATCGGCGCCGCAGTATTGGGCTATGACCACTACAGCTACACCACCCGCGAGAACGTGCTGAAGATCGGGCCGATCACCGCGACCGCCGAGCGCACGCACACCGTTTCCTTCCCGCCTATTCTGGGTTGGCTCCTGGTCGGCGGCGGCGCCTGCGTACTGGCTTTCGCGGCTTTCTCGAACAAGCGCTAGCTAGCGGCGTGCCGCGTTAATTGCCGGTCCGAAATTAAATCGATGAATTTTGGTCAAGGGCCAGGCGCAAACCGCCTGCGGCCAAAAGGCGCGATTTCATTTATCGGCAATTGTGCGGCACTTGCACCAGGTATTGACTGAACAGGATCCTGAACCGCCGACACGCCAACGGCGGTCTTGAATCAACTCAACGCAACGAAAGCGGCTCGGGTTTCCTGCGGGCCGATTCACTGTTTCCTTCAGAAAAGGCAGGCCACCATGAACATGCATCTCGCAATCACTCCCCTGATCGCCCTGTTGGCAGGCATCCTCATTCTCGTGGTGCCGCGCTTGCTCAACACGATCGTTGCGATCTACCTGATCGCAATCGGCTTGATCGGTCTTTTCGGTGCCGGCGGCTTTCGATTGTAAAACGGCCACTGCTCACCTATCGCCAGCCTTGTTCGCGTCGTGGCTTGGCGAAGTTCGATGAACCAGGCTGCGCATGTGTCTTGGCGCACGGACCCTGAATGGAACTTGCGGCTAAATGGCGTGTGTGGGGACCAATACCCCCCTTCCAATTCCACACGCACACACTTACCTGCGAGAAACTCCCAATGAAATTACTTGTCAAGCATCGCTATTCCTATATCAATGGCGACACCGGTCAACGTGTCGAGACCCAATATCACATCTCCGCAGAAGCTGCTGCTGCATCCAAAATGCTCAAGGCTGCATTGATTCCGGAGACTCGCGAGGAGCATTACATTGAGGAGGTTACGAATGCGCATCGGTTTGCCCCTGGCTTTGTCTCAGGGGCGAACCGCTGGTAGCCGCCCGCCGATGTGGCACGCGGGCTGGTCTTGCTGCAGACGTCCGAGAGCATCGATCCCCGGTCATACGCATCAAATTGCTGTCACTTTTGGTATCTCCAACAACAATTTGACCAACGCGGGCCGGGTCGCATGACTAGCCCGAGTATGGATTGAATATCCAAGCATGCAAGCCAGAAATGGAGCTCCCGATGAGGCGTGTCACCGCAAAAATGAAATTGGCATTGGTGCTGCTTGTCGGCGGATTATTTTCGGTGAGCCCGGTGCTGGCCGAGAAACCCGATTGGGCTGGCTCCGGCAAAGGCGGCAAGAAGGCGAATTCCGACCATGGTAGCGGGCAACGGGACCACGATGGAATATCGCGGCGCGACAAGGAAGGCGCCTCGCCCGGAAAGCGCACCCACTTCGACGCGCAGCAGCGCGCCCATGTGCACGACTATTACGCGACGCAAAGCAGTCGCGGGCGCTGTCCGCCGGGGCTGGCCAAGAAAAACAATGGCTGTATGCCGCCAGGCCAGGCAAAGAAATGGGCGCTTGGCTACCCATTGCCCCGCGATGTTGTGTATTACGAAGTACCGCGATCCCTGGTGGTCCAGATTGGCAGCCCGCCTTCGGGCACCCGCTATGTGCGCGTGGCCAGCGATATCCTGCTGATTGCGATCGGCACCCGGATGATTGTCGACGCCATCGAGGATCTAGGCAGATAGCCGTGCGAGGGCGATTGCGCCTTTGTGTGTCAGAACGCAAGGCTTTCGCGGAATTTTCTCCAGTGTCGACAAGCATGCCCTGGTGTCCATGGGGAATATTGCATTCGCTACGATCGTCAAGACCCACCGCTGCTCTTAAGGCGGCGTACCTGCTGCCACGTAGGCCATGTGGATCTCCCAAACCGCAATGAACATGGCCGCGATCACCGGCCCCAGCACAAAGCCATTGATGCCGAACACCGACATGCCGCCCAGCGTGGTGATCATCACCACGTAGTCAGGCATGCGCGTATCCTTTCCGACCAGGATCGGTCGCAGCAGGTTGTCGACCAACCCGATCACCAGTACACCCCAGACGACAAGCGCTATGCCCTGCCAGAGCGCACCGGTAGCAAAGAAATACAGGGCCACCGGCAGCCATACCAGTCCGGCGCCGACCGCCGGCACCAGCGACAGAAAAGCCATCAGCACTGCCCACAGCAAGGCACCGTTGACATCGAGGAACCAGAAAGCCAGCCCCCCCAGCGCACCCTGGATCGCTGCCACCAGCAGGTTGCCCTTCACTGTTGCACGGATCACGGTGGTGAACTTGCTGACCAGGTCCTGCTTTTGCGCGTGCGCCAGCGGAATCGCACGCCGCACCGCGCGCGCCACCGCTTCGCCATCGAGGATCAGGAAGAACGCCAGGTACATGGTGATGAAGAGGCCGACGATGAACTCGAACGTATTCTGGCCGATCGCCAGCGCCTGCGCTGCGATCAACTGGCTGGCCTGTGACAGCGCCGCTGCCAGCCGGCGCCGCAGGGTATCGAAGTCCGCCAGCCCGAAGCGATCCAAAAGCGCGTTGATCCAGGGCGGCAACGCATCGAACACGTCATGGAAGTACTGCCCCGCCTGCATCTCGCCCGACTCCAGGCGCTGGTACACCAGTGCCGCTTCGCGTGCCAGCGCAGCGGTCAGCAGTACCAGCGGCAGGATCACGATGATCAGCACGATCAGGAGCGTGATCAGCGCCGCGCAGCGGCGGCGGCCATTGAGCCTTGGCAGCAGCCGACGATTCAAGGGCGCAAACAACAAGGCGATGATCGCGCCCCACATGATGGTTCCGTAAAACGGCAACAGGATCCAGCCCAGGGCTACGCTGACCATGAGCAGAAGTAACAGCACCCGGTTTTCCGAAGATGCCGACGGCGTGTGGTCCGGACCCTGCATGCGAAGCTGTCAGGGCTGGTTGGCTGCGGCCCGGGCCGGCGCTGCCAGCGCGCTTGCCCGTGCCAGTGTCCGTTGCGTGCGCATTCAGTGCGGTGAACGCGATGGCTGGTCGTTCGGCACCCGAATGACCAGCTTGCCGAAGTTCTCGCCCTGCAGCATGCCGATGAAAGCCATCGGTGCATACTCCAGGCCGTCGACCACTTGCTCGCGGAACTTGATCTTGCCGGCGTCGAGCCAGGCGCTCATCGCTGCCTGAAATTCGCCGAAGCGCGCGCCGTAGTCGTCGAAAATGATGAAACCCTGCATCTTGATGCGCTTGGCCAGGAGAGTGTTCGTCAAAAGGCTCAGGCGGTCTGGCCCCGCTAGCGGGCCGACATCGTTGTAGTGCGCGATCAGGCCGCACAATGGAACCCGCGCGCCGGTGTTCAAAAGCGGCAGCACCGCATCGAATACAGCGCCGCCGACATTCTCGAAATAAACATCGATGCCCTGCGGGCAGGCTGCCGCCAAACGCGCCGGCAGATCGGCTGTGCGCCGGTCAATGCAGGCGTCGAATCCCAGTTCGCTGGTCACAAAGCGGCATTTGTCGTCACCACCGGCGATGCCGACCACGCGGCATCCTTCAAGCCGCGCGATCTGGCCCACCACCGCGCCCACCGCACCACTTGCCGCGGCCACCACCACGGTTTCACCGGCTTTGGGCATGCCGATGTCGAGCAGGCCCATGTAGGCGGTGAAAGCCGGCATGCCCAGCGCACCCAGGGCGCGCGACGGGTGCGGCATGCCGGCGTCGAGTTTGGTCAGGCCTGTGCCGTCGGATAGCGCGTAGTGCTGCCAGCCGCTGTAGCCAAGCACCAGCTCGCCGACGGCAAAACCGGCGTGTGCGCTGGCCTCGACGCGTGATACCGTGGCGCCCACCATCACGCTGCCGAGCGCTATTGGCGGGGCGTAAGACGTTGTATCGCTCATGCGACCGCGCATGTATGGATCGAGTGAAAGATAGAGCGTGCGCAACAGGACCTGGCCAGACTCGGGAGCCGCGACGGCGACCTCCTCGAGCGAAAAATTGGCCGCGGTCGGCGCGCCGACCGGACGCGAACGCAGGACGATCCGGCGGTTGACAGTGCTGCTTATGGTCATGGCAAGAACCTTGGTTGTTCAGCAGTAAAACCTGCAAAAAGGGGTCGCATCGAGGTTCACGCTTCGGTGCCCGGCGCGCCACTCCCAGCCGGCCTCATGGCCAGCGGCATGGAACACGGCGTCGCAGTCGCGCGCGGCGAGCACATCGAATGCCGCATGCCGGCCAGTGCGACCCGCGCACTGCCATCCTGCTTGAAGCGCCGAACCGCAAGGGTTTGACTGGCGTTATCGGTATGCCCGGCGGGCAAGCGCAGCCGGCCTGAAAATTGCGTCGCCAGCGTGAGTGCGGCGCCTGCATCGCTGAGAAAATTGCAAGGCACGGCAACTTCCTTCAGTTGTACCCCGGCGCCTGGCGCAGCGCAGCCGATTGCACGCTGCGAATTCAAAACCGTCAAGATCTTCATGTAGTGTTCCACGGCTTCCGGATCAAGGGTTCGACCCGGCGCACAGCTTGGTCAGGTACGCGCCGGCAGTCAGTGCGCTACCGCGCATAGCGCAGCATCCCGCGCGACTAAGCGGTATCTCCGCGGCAACCGCGCGCGATGCTCCGCGCGGTGCTACGCGCGCAGCCTGCGGCACCCAAGGCAATGTGCCTCGGCCCGAGCCGCGACGTCGGTTCAGCGGCGGGTGCTGGTGATGGACAGCGCGGCGGTCGAGAACGGTGCGTTGGTAGCTCTCGCAAAACTCGCCCGTTGAGCGCCACCAAAAATATGACAGCCTCGCCATCGGCATGTTTTTTGTCATGAAATCTGCGATTCTCGTTCCTACGGCAATGCCGCGACGCCGCGCCTGTGGCGGCAGGCCATGCAAATGCGCGACCAGCGCAAGCACCGCAACGTGCTGGTCAGCGATGTCGCTTTATGTGCGGCGGCGAACCGATCGTGGTGCAACATGCAGCTAGATTGGGATGATCCCCATGAAAGCGGGTTTCCCGCCGAATCTGCATGACCGAACTCAGTCTTGCATTGATGCTGCTGCTGTCGGGTGCTACGTACGAAGAGCCCTGGGTATGCAGCATTCGCACCGACCGGGATTCCACGGTATCGGGCCTGCTTGAGCGCGTCAATACCCCATATGCCGATGCCGCAAAGGCAGCATTGGCAAACGTCAAGGGGCCCGCCGAAATCATCCCGCCAGGCGACCTGGCGATCAAACACGCCTGCCTGGTTTACACCTTCAACATTCGCACCGCAGACAGCATTCGTGTGGTGCACGTTGATGCCGGCAATGGCAAGCTTGTCAGCCGCCAGCGCAATGCCACAGTGTCACCACGCTCCCCGCTGGCAGCTCAAACAACACGTGTCAAGTAAGGCTGCGCCCTATTGCGCCAAGGCGTAACGCTGCAAGGTTTTGCACTATTGAGTCGGCGCCGCGTCCCCGGGAAATGACCCGCAATGCATGCCGCCGGCGCGCGCCGTGGTCAAGGCCGCCATGATCGATTGCCCCAAGGTGACGACGATGAACCACACAGCGAAAAAACCCCCGACAAACTGGTGAGTCGCAAGGACCAAGGACTCAAGTTGTGGTTGTTCCATCAGGCGCGGTCACTTTCTCGTCCAACGCTGCCAGCACCTCCTGCGGGCTCATCGCCTGCTGCAGGACTACGGCACCCGAATCATGCCGGTCCTTCACATTGGGCAGGTCGCGCCGAAGCTCCTCGACCAAGTCGATCAGCTTGGCCGTTTTTTGCTCGATGAGCAGGGCTACCTTCAGATCGAGATGCGAGCGTTGTTCGCTCAGCTTGTCCACGCGATTCTGCTTGATCAGAACGACGGTGGTAATCAACAGCGCGGCAAGCGCAACGATGCCTTGCAGAAAGTGGAATGGTGCGGCGTCGAACGGCGGCAATTCCCATTCGGGCAATGCCAGGTTGGCACCTATCCAGAACGCGACGAACAATAGAGTGACCACCAGGAATGCGGGCCGCCCGACAACGCGCCCGATGCTTTCGGCATGACGCTGCGAGTTGCTGCGCTTGCGCTCGTCGCGGCTATAAAACTCGTGCACAGCGGAAATGTTCTGGCCGATTTGCTCGCTCTCCGCGCTGACAGCGCCAGCCGGCACGGCTGGGGCTGCAATGGGCGATCCGCCGCTCACATTGCGCACCGCAAACTGATCGGTGTGTCCGGGCGCGGCCGCCGGTGGCACGGTTCCTCGACGACCTGCCGCACCGAGCGGGCCCCGGCTCTGCTTCGTATGCCGTGCCTTGAGCGCATTGCCAGGCCGGCAGTGCCGGCAAGCGACAATCGGCAGGGCAGCCGGCCAGTGCGAATGAGCGCAAGAAACGGCGGACGATGATTCATTTCAGGAGGCGCATTGCGTGCGTCATGCTGTACCTCGGTCGATGCTTGAAATTGAATCTCCAGTGCTGCTGCCGGCCGCGCACGACAATCGCATGCGCGTGTTGCGAATCCAGCGACACTTTTGCGCCCGCCAACACAGACATCATGCAAGCCCGCTTGAATGCATCTCCTGAACTGCATCAAGCCGATCCGACCCTCACGCGGCGTAGCGCATGGCGAGTACCGCAATGCCGGGCGAGGCAGTGAGCGCCTGGAGGGATCTCAGGTAGCCCACCCTCGCAACGGTGAGCAACGCAGGCGGCTCTGTGTGCCCGCCACCTGCTGCGGCAGGCGTAGCGGATTCTGCTGCGCCACGCCTGCAAGCCCGGTACGTTTGAACCATGTCACGCCGCGACACCGTCCAAGAGCGACGCCAGATCGTCGGCATGCTCCTCTTCAACGGCGAGAATCGACTTGAGCATCTGCTGAGTGGTCGGATCGTCGCCGCCCAGATACGCGATCATTTCGCGATAGCTTTCGATAGCGATTCTTTCGGCGATCAGGTCTTCCTTGATCATCGAGCCGAGCGTATCGCCAGCCACGTACTCGGCATGGCTGCGCGCGCTCAGACCGTCAGGCGAGAAGTTCGGCTCGCCACCGAGTTCCACGATGCGTTTGGCGAGGCGATCCGCATGCGCCATTTCCTCCCCGGCGTGGGCCAAGAACTCGGCCTTCACCGGATCGGAGTGGATGCCCTTGGCCATGAAGTAATGGCGCTTGTAGCGCAGCACGCACACCAGTTCGGTGGCAAGCGCTTCGTTGAGCAGGCGAATCACAGTGATGCGGTCGGCGGCGTAGCCGGTTGTGACGGCACCGGCATCGATGTTCTGGCGCGCCAGTGCGCGCAGTTTCTTGATGTCGGACAGGCCCGCTTCACTGACTGGGGCGCTTTTTATTTTTACACTTTGCATTTGAGTTCCTTTCGATGGTGCGACGATTTGAATCAAAGCCGCTGAACAAAGCGGCATGGTTGCAGGTCCAGCCTCGATCCTGGAGGTGTGTTCGGGGCATGCCCTGGATGACGACCGCCACCTCGATACGGTGCCGGTACATATTGAATCCCTCTAAATGCTTATGCCCGACAGACGGCGTTTTGTGTAGCTGTGGATGCGGAAAACCACCATGCGGTAGACCTTTGCCCGGCGCACCGGGCGCGCATCGTGGCGGACAAACCGCGCGGCCTGCCAACTGGCCCTCAAGATTGCCGTCCTGAGGTAATTGATCGCCTACTCGCCATACCAGCAGGCAGATTAGGCAGGGCACGTGAGCGCGTCGGTACGCTGGCGCACGAAAGCGCCTGCGAATCCGCATGAACTCACGAACCGCAGCCGGGGCGTCTCGCTACGGGTGGATCGCGCGCCTTTTGCGTAGCAGCGCAGGCTTTGAGAATCGCACGCGGCGTATCACTTGCACTTTATTGTCAAGCGCTTCGGCAAGCCTTTGCTGCGTATCGAGCGGGGGCATCAGCGAAGCGGTTTTCCTCGCGGATTTGCCGAAAATCTCGCTGGAATCCCGACAACTCTCTGCGGGCAACAGAATTGGCCATGGCGGACGGGCCCGCCAACTCGCGCGGACCTATGCATTTTTGGCGTCCCCACGTGGAAGCCTGGCAAACCCCGGATTGCGCGTTACTCGGGCTGTGCAGCGCCATCAAGAAACGGGTTGACGATGCGCACGCCGCCGAAGATCGCACCATGCTGCATGTCTTCGCTCAGCAATTGCTGGCAGCCGCTGACGATGGCTGCCTGAAGAATCAATGCGTCATAAAACGATATCCCGTGCAGCACATGCAAATCCAGCGCGCCGGCCATCAAATCCGCACTTGCAGGCACCATCTCGAAGCGACTGTAGAAAGCCAGGCGATCACGGATCAACGCGGGCGGTAGCCGAAGTTTTCGCAGGGCGACGTTGACGAATTCCTGCAGGACCTGCGTCGACAACACCGCAGTCCCCGCTGTGCGATGCTGCTTTACAAGGTCAATGGCACGTCTTTGTTTGCCGGGCTCGTCAGCCGAATCCGCGTAGACCAAAAGGTTGGTGTCGAACAGGCTACGCACGGCGGTTGGCGTCTTCCCGGTCAAACTTCCAGCCCTGAAGGCGCCCCGGCGTGTTTAAGGTGGAGGTCTCGAAAGCCTGCAACTCGGTCGCAAGCTGCGGCCCCCTCGCAAGTTGCTCAAGATAGTCGCGTACGGCCTGGTTCAAGCTTTTGCCCATCGCACCTGCGGCCTTGCGCGCTTCCTCGGCCACTCGTTCATCTACGGACAAGGTGATATTCATTGTGGCTCCACGTATTATGTGCGCACTAATTATGCACCAACTCACTGGTTACCCGAGGCGGTCATCGGCGTGGCGCGGTGTGCGATGCGGCGCTGCGTTGCCGGCGCCCGGGATCATGCGTCTGCCCCGAGTCCGGCGGTTTTGCGCCGAGTCGGCACACCGCCACAGGCTGAACCTGCGGCAAGCCGCCGTAGGCTCCGGCGACTTCAGCGCAATGCACTCAGGCGCCAGATGATGTTGCCGACGTCGTCGGCCACCAGCAATGCGCCGCGGTCGGCCCGTGGCAACCCGATGCGCCTCTTGCCGCCCCGCCCGAAACGCCGAAAAGGACGGGTTGGTGTCAGAGCTGGCTCTTGAACTACCTGAAGGAACGGACAAACGCGTCGCGGATTTTCTCCATCTCCGTGACCATCCGGTCGCAGGAAACGATGGTCAAGAGTACGGTGCGATGACCCGCTCCGGCGACTGTCCCGTGGTAGCGGAACGGAAATCGACGTGCGCGGTCTGTTCGCAAACGCACATACCCTACGGTTAGTTCCGCGCAATCTGGCCGAACGTGCTGGCCGGGCGCGCGGCCGGGCCTTCCAGACAGACCCAGCCTCAAACATAAGTGCGGGATGCGAAATGCAAGACGCCGCTGCAACAACTGGCAAGATCCCGCGCGCGATCTGGGCTCTCGGTTGCGTCAGCCTGCTGATGGACGTTTCGTCCGAAATGATCCATAGCCTCTTGCCGGTATTCATGGTGACTGTGCTGGGCGCGAGCGCTTTTTCGGTCGGGCTGATCGAAGGCACTGCGGAAGCGACGGCGCTGATCGTCAAGGTGTTCTCCGGCGCGATCAGCGACTACTGGGGCAAACGCAAGCCGCTGGCTCTGCTGGGCTACGGGCTGGGCGCGCTGTCGAAGCCGCTATTCGCGCTGGCCGGTACGCTCGGGTGGGTGGTATCGGCCCGCCTGATCGATCGGGTTGGCAAAGGCATTCGCGGCGCGCCGCGCGATGCTCTGGTTGCGGACCTCGCGCCACCCGAGTCGCGCGGTGCCGCCTTCGGACTGCGCCAGTCGCTCGACACGATGGGCGCCTTTCTCGGGCCGCTGCTCGGCATGGGCCTGATGGTGCTGTGGGCCAACGACTTCCGGGCGGTGTTCTGGGTGGCCGTGATCCCGGCTTTCCTGGCGGTGGCATTGTTGCTGTTCGGCGTGCAGGAACCTGCGCGGCGGCAGACGGCCAAGCGCGTCAATCCAATCCAGCGAGCCAACCTCAAGCGCCTGAGCCGGGCCTATTGGTGGGTGGTTGCGATCGGCGGGATTTTCACGCTGGCACGCTTCAGCGAGGCCTTCCTGGTGCTGCGCGCATCGCAAGGCGGACTGCCAATCGCCCTTACCCCTCTGGTCTTGATCGGAATGAACGTCGTGTACGCGGCCGCGGCCTATCCGTTCGGCAAGTTGTCGGACACCATGAGCCATACCAGATTGCTCGCCCTCGGCCTCGTTGTCTTGATCGCCGCCGACCTGTTGCTGGCGTGGAGCAACCAATGGGGGTGGGTATGGGCCGGCATCTCGCTATGGGGCCTCCACCTTGGCATCACCCAAGGCTTGCTCGCCACCATGGTCGCCGACACCGCGCCGGAGGACTTGCGCGGCACGGCCTACGGATTTTTCAATCTTGTCGGTGGATTGGCGATGTTGATCGCCAGCACACTGGCAGGCCTGTTGTGGGACCGGCTTGGTGCCTCGTTTACCTTCATCGCAGGTGCCGGCTTCTGCCTGCTCGCCCTGATATCCCTGGTGGCAGCGCCGCGGTTGGCGCTTGTCCCGAGGGTTGACCGATAACGGGCGTGCCCCGGCCCATCGGTACGACTTTCCTGCCCTGCTTCAGCGGGAAAAATGCCTGGCCCATGGCGGTGCCGACAACCGATGGATGACATCACAAGGGCCTGGCGATGTCGTTTTCGCCAGCGCCGCCGCGCAGTTCGTCCGCCCGGCCATGGTTGACATCGCGGTGATCGGCCTCGTCGGCTCGCACGGCGATCACCACGTCGCGGAGCGTCGCATCGGCTGACAGTTTCCAGTAGCGTCTGGCGATCACCGGCCTGGCGCGGTGTGCGATGCGGCGCTTGGTTGCCCGCACCCGGGATCATGCGTCTGTCCCGAGTCGGCACACCGCCACAGGCTGAACCTGCGTCAAGCCGCCGTAGCCTCCGGCGACATCAGCGCAATGCACTCAGGCGCCAGATGATGTTGCCGACGTCGTCGGCCACCAGCAATGCGCCGCGTCCGTCCAGGGCGACGCCGACCGGGCGTCCAAGGGCACGGCCCTCGGGGCTGAGAAAGCCCGTCAGCACATCCAGCGGCAGCGCGGACGGCCTGCCATTGACGAAAGGCACGAACACCACCTTGTAACCGCTGTGTGGCCGTCGGTTCCAGGACCCGTGCTGGCCCACGAACATGCCCTGCGCGTAAACCCCGGGCAGAGTTGTACCGCCTGACCAGGCCAGGCCGAGCGAGGCCGTGTGCGGTCCGAGTGCGTAATCGGGAACGCGTGCCCGCGCCACCAGATCAGGCCTTGGCGGCTGCACGCGGATGTCGACATGCTCGCCGTACCAGCTATAGGGCCAACCGTAGAAGGCGCCGTCGTGCACGGCGGTCAGGTAGTCGGGCACCAGGTCGCTGCCGAGTTCGTCACGCTCGTTGACCGCAGTCCACAGCAGGCCCGTTTCAGGCTCCCAGGCCATGCCGTTGGGGTTGCGCAAGCCCGTGGCGAACGGCCGCAGGGTGCCGCTGGCAAGGTCGAGTTGCAGGACGGCCGCGCGGCCCTCCTCGGCGGCCATGCCACGCTCGCCCACGTTGCTGTTGGAGCCGACCGTGATGTAGAGTCGGCGGCCATCGGGGCTTGCCAGGAGGCTCTTGGTCCAGTGGTGGTTGATCGGCCCCGCCGGCAGATCGGCGACCTTGACGCCCGGCGCCGCGATGCGCGTCTCGCCGGGCGCATAAGGAAAGCGCAGAACGGCGTCGGTATTGGCCACGTAAAGCGCGCCATTCACCCAGGCCATGCCAAAAGGCGAATTCAATCCCTCGAGCAGCACGAAGCGCTGGTCGGCCACGCCCGTGCCTTGTGAGTCGCGCAGCAGCGTGATGCGGTTTGCACTCGGCGTGCCGGCGCCGGCGCGCTGCATCACCAAACCCATGATCCAGCCGCGGATGCCGGCGCCGTCGTCGGGGCGCGCCGGGGCATTGGTTTCCGCTACCAGCACGTCGCCATTGGGCAGCACGAGCAACCAGCGCGGGTGGTCCAGGCCCTGTGCGAAGCGCTGCACCCGGGTGTCGGCGGGACCGATCGGCGCGCCGGCCACGGGCCAGCCTTGCGCGGGCGCGATGTTGACGGTGGGAAGCAACGTGCTGCGCGGCTTGGGGAGCGTGGGCGCGGGCCCGGTTCCGGCAGACACCGGAAGCCGCGCGAGGTCACCGCAGGCTGAAAGGCACAGCGCAGCCAGCATGAGCGCTGCGGCCGCAACCTTGGTCGGCCGCCGCAGGAATTGCGTGCTCCCAATGGAACTCTCCGCCCCGGCCGCTGCCCCGCCGGTCGCGCATGCGTATCGCATAACTGATGTCGGCATTTTAAAACCTGGTTCTACGCAGCAAACGACGTAGTGGTGACATTGCGATCGGGCCCAATGCCCATGTTTTTTCGGATCCACCGTTGACGATGCCCGGCGACCTGCATACCGCGATCACAATGCGCGCGACTGCGGCAGCCATCCGGCGCAGTCATGGCGCATCGCAGGCCACGCGCGCACGCTGAAAAATGTCCGGTTGCAATGGCAAGGCCGCAACTCTCACGACACGCACGGCGGGGAACGATCAGCCCGGCTGACTGTTTCCCTTCCGAGTGTCGCTGCAAAAGCGGCGCCAAGCTTGCATCGGAGGCGCGTCCCTCTCCTACCAGATGGGCTTGGTCCCGTGGTAGGCGTGGGATTTCGTTCGCTATCGTCGGGCCGCGGCTCGTCTTGGTGGCCGAGTTCAAGGTTGGCAACGCTCCGGGCAAGAATTGGGAACGCTTACTGCGAGGAACCTCCCGCCTGAGCGTCCGGCTACTTCAGCGCAGCAAACGACCGATCAGCATGCCAGCGGCGAGCCCGATCAGCACCGTCTTAAGCGGGCTTGCCGTGACACGCTGGCGCGCGTCGTCTAGCAACTTTTGCTGGGTTAACTTGAGACTCTCCCGTTGCTCGCTCAGCCAATCGGCCGTCGGCTCGATGACGCCGGCGACTTTGGTGACGGCCTCATGCGCGCCTTCGGCAACGCGGTCGATCACCGGTTTTGCCTTTTGCAGCGTTTCATCGGCGACTTTGGCGGCGGCGTTTACGGCGCCGTGTGCACCGGCGACGGCCTTGCCGATCGCGCCGTCACCGGCATTGATGTTGCCGCCGGGAAAAGCGGGATTCGAATGTACGACGGGTTCCATGGTGGCTCCAGTTCAGGTTGGCAGGTTGCAGGTCGCGTCAGGCCGGACATGGCGTTCGGTGCACCCGCAGCGAGAGCCGGTTGCATCCATGGCGCATGTCTTCGATTAACCAAACGCAGTGTAGAACCCGTGTGACCGGCGTTCTGTTCGATGGCGAACCAACCACTCGCCCGCCGGCTGATTCACGCCGTGCCGCGGCGCGGGTGCTGCAGAAAAAAGCGCAACATCTCGCGCGTCGCATCCGGACCGGCGGGGTCGGTGTAGCTTCCCGCCGCGTTACCGCCCGACCAGGCGTGGCCGGCGCCATGGATCAGCCAATGCTCGGCGAGCACCTCGCCGCCGCGTCCGACATGCACCGAGCGGGTGAAGGTACGCCCGGGACTGGACGCGCCCTGCTCGATGCGCGGGCTCGCGAGGTCCGCGCCGTCCGCAGCTTCGGCAATTTCCTTGATGTTGTCGCGCAACGCCGCGGCGACAAGCGCTTCGCCATTGCGCGGATGTACCGTGGCGTCAGCCTCGCCGTGAAAGACGATCAGCGGAAGAGGCGGGTGCACGCTGTTCGCGCCGAAATTTGCCGAGCCGGCCTTGCCCACCCCGTTGCGCGGTGCCGCGGCAACGCCGCTTCCCATCACCGCGAGCGCGGCCATGGCATTGTGGGCCGCGCCGGACGGCAGCCCGGAATGCACGCCGACGGCGGCGAACAGGTCGGGATACACGTCGGCGAGCAAGGCGGCCATTGCGCCGCCGGCCGACAGCCCTGCGACGTAGATACGCTGCGGATCCGCGCCGTAGGCGCTCGCGACCCAGCGTGCCATGCTGGCGACAAGGGCCGGTTCGCCTTCGCCGCGGCGCTGATGCTCGGGCCTGAACCAGTTCCAGCAGCGGTTCGGATTGGCGCTGCGCGGCTGCGCGGGATAGAGCACCAGAAAATCGAGCTCCAGCGCCTGCCGGTTCATGCCCGTGCCTGCGGCGAAGTCGTCGGGGTCCTGTGTGCAACCATGAAGCATCACCAGGAGCGGCCGGGCCCGGCCGGATAAGGCGGGCGGGACGAACAGCTTGTAGGCGCGGGTTTCCGCTCCTTCGGCATGCGATCCGGCCAGCCACTGCGCCTGGCCCTGCGCCCCGCCATGGCGCCCCGCGTCGCGGTCTGCACGCGCGCGGGAGCGCGGTTCGAGGTTGCCGGCGTCGCCTGCCGGCGCGTGCTCGCCATCCGCGCGGAGGCCCGCGCCCGCGTTCGCAATCGAGGCCCGCTCCATGTCGAACACACGGCCTTGACGGGCGGCGCGAGGCCGGGCGCCGGCCGCTTCGGGGGCGGCGCCGGGCGGTGGCGATGCGCGCGACGAAGCGCCGGCGAGTGCCCGCTGGATCACCGCGGTGGCTTCGTTCAACCGGCCCGCACGGGTCAGGTTGGTGACCTTGTGCATCAGGTTTTTCAGGATCAGGGTCATGCATGCTTTCGATGATGGCGTACTAAAGCGTACCTGCCGCCAGTGCCGCCTTGACCTTGGGCGTGGCGTGCAGCACGCCCAGCACTTCGATCGATTCGATACTGGCCAATGCCAGCTCGGGTGTGACGTCGTCCGCGATCACGGCCAGGCCCAGCACGCGAATTCGCAGCTTTTGCCGGGCGGCCTTGACCGCGAGCAGGTCTTCGACATTGAAGCGCTGCATGCCCAGCACGAGCATCTTGCGGGCAGTGACCTGCTTGACCACCTCCGCATGGGTGCTGAGCTGGTTGCGAATGGCGGTACGAATGAAATCTGTCCGGTTGCCGTAAAAGCGCTCTGCCACCAGCAGGTCGATCTGCCCCAGATCGACGAAGCCGAGGTTGATGGTGATCTTCTCCGACTCGGCGAGCTTGGCATTTTGGGCGGCGGCCGGAGTGGCTACGGGGGCGGCGGCGAAGCGATTTCGGCTCATCGTGCAAGGCTCGAGACATCCAGGTGCAATCCATATGGATGGTGCATGACAACATTTCAAGCCCGCCCGCCGAATAATTTCGGCCTGCCCGCCGCGCGATTTCGGTGTGTCGGCGTACAGAGCGCGGGCACCTTTTCCGTCACAGTTCCCGCTTGTTTCGCAGGCGCGAAAATGCGCGTGGAGTGACAGGTGAACCGAACACAAAAATGGCTGGCCGGCGCTGCCGGCTTCCTGGTAATTGCAGGCGTCGCGCTGGTCTGGCTCGACTGGAACCTGCTGCGCCCCTTTATTTCGCGCCAGGTTTCCGCCGCCACCGGAAGAAGCTTTGCGATCAATGGCGACCTCAAGGTGCACCTGTCGATGAACCCCCGCATTGTCGCCAACGATATCGTGATGGGCAACGCCCAGTGGAGCGGTGTGCCGAACATGGCCGAGGTCAAGCGCCTCGAATTCACGGTGAAACTGTTGCCGCTACTGATGGGGCGTGTCGACTTTCCCGAAATCGCGTTATCCGCGCCGCGCGTGGTGCTGGAGGTGAACAAGGAGGGGATGCCCAATTGGGTGTTCAAGGCTTTAGACCGGGACAAGCCGTTCCCCTTCCCGCGGGTCGGCGCGCTCGCCATCGAGGGCGGCAGCCTGATCTATCGCGATGCGCCGGCCGATACCGACCTGGTTTTCGACGTCGATACGGTGGCCGGACAAAAGGGCGCCGAATCGATGGTGGAGATGAAGGGCAAGGGACGCTTCAAAGGCATGGCGTCGACCATGAATGCGCGCGGCGGCTCGCTGCTTGGCTTGCGCGATGCCGGCAAGCCGTATCCGCTCACCATGCGCGCCACGTTCGGCAGCACAAAAACCAGCCTTGAGGGGGTGCTGATCGACCCGCTGCACCTCAAGGGCGAAAACCTCAACTTCACACTTGAGGGCGCCGACCTTGCGTTGCTTTATCCGCTCCTTGGCCTGCCGCTTCCGCCAACCCCGGCGTACCGCATCGCCGGTACACTCGATCACGCCGGGGACGTGTGGACCTTGCGGCGATTCAAGGGGGTGGTGGGCAAGAGCGATCTCGAAGGAGACTTCTCGGTCGACGTCGGACGCAAACCCCAGTTCATCGCCGCCAACCTGGTCTCCAACAAGCTCGACATGGCCGATCTGGGCGGGTTGATCGGTGCGGATCGCGGCGGCAAACCGGCGGACAAACCGCCGCCCGCCGACAAGCTTCTGCCGACCGAAGCGTTCAGTCTGGAAAAACTGCGCGCCGCGAATGCCGACGTGCGGTTCCGCGGCGCCAGGATCGTGACGCGCACCTTGCCTCTGGAAAAGATGGATGCGCACCTGCTGGTGACCGACGGCACGCTCAAACTCGCGCCACTCAACTTTTCCGTCGCCGGGGGCAGCCTGGAAACGCAGATTCTGATGGATGGGCGTGGGCCACGCATCACCACGCACGCCGAGATCGCGGCCAAAGGCCTGCATCTGGACAAACTGATGCCGACTGCGAAGTTGAGCGCTGTGAGCGCGGGCACCATGGGAGGGCGCGCGAAGCTCACGATGAACGGAAACTCGGTCTCCCTGATGCTGGGGTCGGCCAACGGCAAGGCCGCGCTGATCATGGACGGCGGCTCCGTGAGCGAGCTGGTGCTGCGCTTGTCGAATCTGGATATCGCCAATTCCCTCGCGCTCCTGATCGGGGGCGACAAGCAGGCGCCGATCCGCTGCATGGTGAGTAGCTGGAACGCGGTCGATGGCGACTTCCAGATCCAGGCCATGGTGCTCGATACGCCCAAGGTGGATCTGCACGGCACGGGCGATGTGAACATGCGCACCGAGGAGATCAACCTGCACCTGGTGGCCGAATCCAAGGGATTCAGCCTGGCGTCGCTACGCGGACCGATCAACATCACCGGACCGCTCATGCGTCCGGTGGTGCGTCCGGAAATGGGCAACGTGTTCGCGCGCGGCGGGCTCGCTGTCGCTCTGGGCGTCCTCACCGGAGGGATCGGCGCGCTGATTCCCCTGCTGGAATTCGGCGAGAAAAAGCAAAGCCAGTGCGCCCTCTTGACCGCGCAGGCGAAAGCCGAGGTCGGCGTAAAGGCCGCGGACGTGGCACCGCGCCGGGGGTCAGCGCGGCGCCAACGTTGAACGGACGCAGCAATGGGGAGTAACGCTCCGCGCATCGAAACGACATGGCCGGCGCATGTATCTGGAGCTCATAGTGGAGCAGATCATGGAGTTGTTTCTGCATTGTCACGAGAACGCGTGTGCCGCCTTCGGCGGCTACCCGGCGCTACGCGATTGGTCATGATTGGTCGAACGGCTCGGCTGATCGTCGGCGACAAGCGGCTCCACGCTGTTCTTTCTCGAACCAAGTTCGTGTGCATAGACCCAGGTGTATTCCGCGCCGAGCAGAAAAATCTGCGCCGAGTAATACACCCACAGCAGCAGAACCACCAGTGAGCCGGCCGCACCGAATACGGAGGCCACGCCGCTCTTGCCGATGTACAGGCCGATCAGCAGCTTGCCGATGGTGAACAGTAGCGAGGTGAAGGCCGCGCCGAACCACACGTCGCGCCACGCCACCCGTACCCGTGGCATGAACTTGTAGATCAGCGCGAACAACGCCGTGATCAGGGCGAAGCTTGCGAAGAAGTTGACCAATTGCGCGACGACTTCCCAACCGGCGAACAGCGGCGCCCACCACTTTCCAAGCGCCGACAATCCGGCCGAAACGATCAGTGAAACCATCAAGAGGAAAGAGATTCCGAAGATCATGCCGAACGCCAGCAGCCGCGTCTGCAGCAGCTTGACAATACCGCCGCTGTTGACCTTGACAGGCGCGCGCCAGATCCGGTCAAGCGCGTCCTGCAGCTCGCCAAATACCGTAGTGGCGCCGATCAGCAGGAGGACGACACCTGTCGCGGTGGCCCAGGCGCTTTTTGATGGATCATTCGCGCTCTTGATGAGTCCTTCGATCATCATCGCGCCGTCCCTGCCCATCAGCCCTTCGAGCTGTGCCAGGATTTCGCCGCGTGAAGCTTCAGCTCCGAAGAACCAGCCTGTGACCGCGATTACGATCAGCAGCAAAGGCGCAATCGAAAATATCGTGTAATAGGCAAGGGCGGCACCCATGCTGGGCGCATAGTCGTCGAGCCACGCGCCAATTGTCCGCCGCACGAGGCCCCACTCCTGCCTGATGCCCATGTCGTTTCCGATCCGCCGTTTCACTGCGGGGAACGATCAGCCCGGCTGACTGTTCCCCTCCCAAGGGTCAAAAAGCGGCGCGAAGCCTACATCGGAGGCGCGCCCTTCGCCTGCTACATGGGCTTGGTGCCGTAGTAGGTGTGGATTTCATTCGACCAGGCCTGGTCTGCCATGTTCGGCCACTTTTCCTGGTCGAAGCCCGGCGCATTCTTGAGGCGTTCCTTATCGACGTTCAGCACGAAGCGCTTGTTCTCGGTATCGAGCGTCAATGCGCCCCACGGCACCGCGAACAACTTCTCACCCATGCCGAGAAAGCCGCCGAAAGACAGCACCGCGTAACTCACCTTGCCGCTGCGCATGTCCAGCATGATTTCCTTGATGTCGCCGAGATCTTCACCCTTCTGGTTGTAGACGTCATTGCCGGAGAGGGTGTCGGCACCCATCAACTCGGGCCCGGGACCGTCTCCGCCGCTGGTGTTGCCTTTGTACATGCCATACGTATCGCGATCGAGATAATTCATGTTCAGCTCCTGTGGGTTCGTTTCATGGAATGAGCGAGGCTCCGCAACTGGAAATCGGCGCCTGCTGTTGCAAGAATATATGGTGGGTGGTGCGCGTTCTGTTCGATACGGCACAGAGAAGCCTGAGTCGGCGACATTAATCTTCGGCCATGCAAAGACTTGCCGGAGGCGAGCCTTTTCGCGTGGCGTTCACCCCCCACGTGCGAAATCGGCCCGCGGAATGAACTGAATGGCCAGGCGACCATGGATATCAATGTGGGCAAAAAGCATGACGCAGGGCCTCGCGGCCTTGAGGCGGGCCGTGCCCAGAGGCACTCGGGCGGCGCCTCGCAAACGCCAGACCCTGGGGCGAAAGCGCAGTCCGGCTACCCACGCCGGCGCGGTCCGCCCTGTCGGCTCCGGGCACTGGCTGCCAGGTGTCGCCCTCGGCCCAACCGGCGCACGCCGCTACCGGCTCTACCGTCCGCCGGGACTTAAGGCTGGCGAGCGGGTACCGCTGGTGGTGATGCTGCACGGCTGCGGGCAGGACGCGAACAGCTTTGCCGCCAGCACTCGCATGAACCGCATTGCCGCTCGCCAGCGGTTCCTGGTGCTGTACCCCGAGCAGGAACGCCTGGCCAATTCGCAAAGGTGCTGGAACTGGTTTGACACCAAGTCAGGCCGGGCCTACGGCGAAGCGGCTCTCATCATGGCGGCCATCGACCAGGCGTGCCTGCTATACCCGGTGGACAGCGAACGCATCGCCGTGGCCGGGCTGTCGGCAGGCGCCAGCATGGCGGCACTGCTGGCGACACGGCATCCTGCGCGTTTCAAGGCAGTGGTGATGCATTCGGGAATTCCGCCCGGCACGGCGCATTCCACCCTCACCGCTCTGGGCGCCATGCAAGGCCACCGTGCATCGGCGCCGCTGCGTGCGACGCGCTCGTCAAACCCGACTTCCTTGCCGCCGTTGCTGGTGATTCACGGCGGCCGCGACGACGTGGTGGCCGCGTCAAACGGCCACGCGGCCGCGCAGGTGTGGGCCGATGCGGCCGGCGCGGACCCACGCGCCAAGCGCGCGGTTCAACGCGGCAAGCGCCATGCCATGACCGTGACCGACTTCAAGTGCAAAGAGACCACGGTGGCCACGCTGGTGGATATCGCGCGGCTGGGCCACGCGTGGAGCGGGGGCGCCGCCGGCGAGCCTTACGGCGATGCAAAGGGGCCCGATGCATCGCGCATGGTTTGGGCGTTCGCGGCCAGGCAGTTCCGCGCTTCTGCATTGCAGCCGCCTGCGCACTTGGCCAGGCCGTTGTCGACGCACACAGCGCGGTGAACACCAGCGCCGAGGCCGTGCCTGCGCGGCGTTGCGCGCCGTATCGACTTTCATCGCCGGCGCCGGCCATCACCACAACGCGCGCTAGCGCACAGTGCCGCCGAAACGAAGCAGGTATTGTGAAGCTTGGCTCAGGGTGAGTCACCTCATCAACACCTTTTGATACTTCAATCCACACCAAAGGCAATCTCATGAACAGCATCGTCTACATCGTCGGCGCAGTCGTCATCATTCTCGCTTTGTTGTCGTTCATCGGGCTGCGCTGAGCGCAGCGAAAATCACGCCCGGCGACGCGAGGTCAGGCGCGGGGCCGGGCTTCCGACGACTCGGACCGGCTGAACCCAGAGTGCGGGCACGGGTGAAATCGGGCGCGAGAGGCTGAATCTGAAGGCGCTGCGCAGCGCTGAACCAGTAGTCCGGAATGAGCGGAGGATGGCATGCAACTTGGTGACCAGCAGGGCAGCAACAACGTCGAAGACCGGCGCGGCATGCGTATCGGCGGCGGTTTGGGCGTAGGCGGCATCATCATTGCCGTCGTCGCCTACTTCTTCGGCTTCGACCCCGCCGCGGTGGTGAATGTGGCGGAGCAAGTCATGCCGCAGCGCGAGTCCCGCGAAGTGCAAAAGGGCATGCCCGCAGATGAACCAGGCCAGTTCGTCTCGAAGATTCTCGGCAGCACCGAAAAGGTCTGGGGCAACATCTTTCAGCAATCAAACAGCAAGTACCGCGCGCCGACGCTGGTGCTGTTTGAGGAGCAGGTGCGATCGGCATGCGGCATGGCGCAATCGGCCACCGGCCCTTTCTACTGTTCGACCGACGAGAAGCTGTACATCGACCTGTCGTTTTTTCGCGAACTGCAAAGCCGCTTTCGCGCACCCGGCGATTTTGCCCAGGCCTACGTGATCGCGCATGAAGTGGGTCACCATGTGCAGAAGCTGGCCGGAACCTTCCAGAAAATGGAAGCTGCGCGCGGGGCCGGCTCCCGCGCGGAGACTAATCAAAACTCGGTGCGAATGGAGCTGCAGGCGGATTGCTACGCGGGCGTATGGGGGTATCACGCGGGCACCATGAAGCAACTCGATGCCGGTGACATCGCCGAGGCGCTCAATGCCGCGAGCGCGATCGGGGACGACCGCATGCAGAAACAGACCCAGGGCCGGGTCTCGCCGGAGTCATTTACCCACGGCTCCTCAGAGCAGCGCGTTCGCTGGTTCAAGAAGGGCATGGAATCCGGCCGCCCACAGGATTGCGACACCTTCTCGGTCGCATCGCCTTGAGGGACCGGGCGCATCCGGCGGGCAGGCTCATTTGCTGCGTTCAACGGACAAAAAGGGCAATCAGGATAATGATGGGTATCGGAATGCCGAGAAACAGCAGAAGCAGTGAACGCATGGTGGACTCCTCAAGAAAAAGTTGAAAGCCGGTTCAGGTGAGGCGATGGCGCCCGCCGAACGTAGCCGCGAGGCTGGCGACGAACGCGCCGATCAAGAGCGAAATGAACAACCAGAGTGCCGAATATGCCGAAGCCTTGCGGGCCTTGTCCGCCGCCTCACGGGCCGCGAGTTCCGCATCGGCAAGCGCGGTCTTCATGCGCGCGAAGGTGGAAGCAACACGCTTCTCCGCGTCGGTCTGGCTGATGCCGGTACGCTGGGCGACGGCCTGGCCCAAGTAACGGGCATCCTCGGGTGGCAATGCGCCCGAACGCAACGCGCTCATCAAAATGCGCGTGCTTTCCGCCGCCATCGCTGTGTTGGAACGCTCCGCGTCCGGCGCCAGGCTCCCAGCGTTGCCGCTCACGGAGGTGGCGGGGACGCTCAAGTCCCGGCGAAACATCGAGTCGATCAGGTAGCTCGTGTTTCCCATGCCGCCTGACATGCTGTCAGTGCCGGCTGGAGCGATGGATCTCACAGCCGCCGCGGCGGTAGCCGAGGTCGCCGCGCTCGTCGCTCCACCGGCTACCGCCGCACCCGCCTGTACACCGCCGCCGATGATCGACCCGATCACCGAACTGAGCAGCGCCGCGGTCAGGAGCGATGCCACCGCCCAGGCCAGAAACCCGTGTGCCGAGTCGCGGAAATACACTTCATCAATGTTTACACCGTCCCACGCGGCGCGCAGGCGGCCGGCGATATAGCCACCCATTCCCGACGCCAATATCTGGGTGAGCGTGACCCAGATAATCGCCGAGATACCGATCGTGGTCGCGCTTGCCCCCTCATACGCCCACGGAGACACCGAAGAAAGGCCCAGGCCCGTCCCCAGGATCAGCAGGATCAGCGACAACGCCGCCGCAGCAGCGGCACCGGCCAGAATCGCGCTCCAGGAGACCGCACGCGCCACCGGCCACACCTCGCCGTCGCTGCGGACCAGTGAGAGATCGCGACGGGGAAGGCCGTCAGCGGGCATTACGTTGGGTGAAGCCATTTGAAAGTCCTCCAAGTGTGGTGGTTGGGTGCGTGAAAAGATATGCTTGGTACGCCCGATGGTCTGTGCGATAGCGAACCGACCTTCGCGTCGTGGACTGAGACTGTATTGCCCATGCTCAGTCACGGAAGTCCGCCCCATGTTCCGCAATCAGGCGACCCGCAGTCACCAGGCAACGCCGCCGACCAGGCCCTGCTGGCCGTTGGAGTCTGGCTGCGCGGCGAGGCTTATGCATTCGTCACCCCCTCGCCCGCCACCCATGCCCGGGTGAACGCCAGGGCGGTCGGCCGCGCCGCGACGCGGTTGCAAGACGTCTTCGGCTGGAGCAGGCCTTTCCAGCCCGGCTTTCTCCCGCCTTTCATCGTCGATCTGCTGGGGGTGGCCGATGCGCTGGAGAATGGCGTCGCTAGCCTGCGCAGCAAGGTCCGCTTTTCGTCCCTGTCGGGCCTGCTGTTCGCGCATTCGGCGTATCCGACCACCGATCACGACGCGGTCTTTTTCGGCCCGGACACCTATCGATTCGCGCGCCTCATCGAGCACAGCTTGAAGCGAACCGGCGCAGCGGCGCCGGACACCTGGTTGGTAGATGTGGGCTGCGGCAGTGGCGCCGGCGGCATCGTCGCCAGCCGCCTTGGCTACGGTCACCGGCCGATGCTGTGCGACATCAGCGACAAGGCACTGCATTTTTCATGGGTCAATTGCGCTCTTGCAGGCGTGGCCGATGCCCGCCTCAGAAACAGCGACGTTCTCAAGGCTGTGGATGAACCGGTAAGCATCATCGTGGCTAATCCGCCCTACCTGCTCGACGCCGAAGGACGGCTGTACCGCGACGGCGGCGGCGAGTGGGGCTCCGCGCTTTCCACCCGCATCCTGGCGGAAGGTCTCGAACAGCTGATGCCCGGTGGACAAATGATTCTCTACACCGGTGTGCCCATCATCAACGGTTGCGACCTCTTCAGGGCATCGGTGGAGGACATTCTGCGAACCCATGCAGCGGCGGTCTCGTATGAGGAGATCGATCCCGATGTGTTCGGTGAAGAACTGGAACGCGACGCCTACGCCGGTGTGGAGCGGATCGCCGTGGTGGCCCTGGTGGTGACCAAGCGTGCGGACTGATGGACGCCGCGCCCGCCGCTCGCCCCCTCCCTCCATCGGCCTGCCGCGGATGAGATTCCTCGGGATTGGCGAGGAGTGCGAGTTGGGCGACATGTATCAGCGCTTGGCCCAGGCCGGACACGAGGTTCGCGTGTTCATCGAAAGCGAAGCCTCGCACGATGTGTTCGGCAACATGATCGAGCGGGTGCCCGATTGGAACGCACATCTGCATTGGATAAAGGAAGCAGGCGGTGACGGCGTCATCCTGTTCGAGTCGGCGCTCAAGGGTGCGCTCCAGGACAGCCTCAGAGCCGAGGGCTATCAGGTCATCGGCGGCAGCCGCTACGGCGACCGCCTGGAGGGCGATCGGGAATTTGGACAAGCCGAGCTGCGCGAAGCGGGCATTCAAACCGCCGCCTCGCGGGAATTCACCAACTATGCCGCAGGAATGGATTTCGTGCGCGCACACCCCGGGCGCTACGTCTTCAAGAGCAATGGCGCAGACTCCCTGCGCACGCGCAACTATGTGGGCCAGATGGACGACGGCCGGGACGTGATCGCGTTGCTGCACCAGTACGCCGCGCAGTGCGATGGCGCGCTGCAGCCCGGCTTCGTCCTGATGCGGCATCTGCAAGGGGTCGAAGTCGGCGTGGGCGCGTATTTCAACGGCGACTCCTTTCTGGCGCCTGCATGCCTTGACTGGGAACACAAGCGCTTCTTTCCGGATGACCTGGGGGAATTGACCGGCGAGATGGGCACCATCGTCACGTATCGGCACTCCACCACCATCTTCGAAGCCACGCTCGCGAAAATGGCCGGTAAGCTGCGCGCCGGCGGCTATGTCGGTTACATCAACCTCAACCTGATCGCCAATCGGCAGGGATTGTGGCCGCTCGAATTCACCAGCCGCTTCGGCTATCCCGGTTTTGCTATTTGCGAGACCCTGCACGGCGAGCGTTGGGACAGCATTTTCAGGAAGATGCTGGGTCGCGGCGGCGAGCGTATCGCCACCCGGCCGGGTTTCGCTGCGGGCATCGTGCTCACGGTGCCGCCGTTTCCCTATGCCTACGGCTACGCCTTGCTCTCCAAGGGCGCGCCGGTGTTCTTTCGCAGTCCGCTCACCGAAGCGCAGCGGTCCCGGCTGCATTTTTGCCAGGTGGCTGAAGATGAGGGCCAGCTCATCGCAAGCGGTACCACGGGCTGCATCGCGGTGGCGACCGGAAAGGGGGCGACGGTCGAGGCCGCACGGCTTCAGGCTTGCAGGCTCGCCGATCAGATACTTGTCGCCAATATCAGATACCGGCGCGACATCGGCAAGAAGCTGGTCGAACACGACCTGGCGTTCTTGCGCGCTTGTGGCTATATCAGATAGCCATGGGGCCTTGCGCGGCGTCGCGCATGGCCAGGCAGTTAGGTCGATTGCGATGAGCCGTCGGAACGGCAGCGAACGCTTGGCGCGGCGTTGCATCGCGACACACCCGCGCGGCTCAGAGTTGCGAGCCGAGCAGCGAAGCGAAGCGTTCGACCAGTCGCTCGCGCCACGGCCGTTCGCGCCAGTCGGCCAGGCTTACCGGACGCGAGAGCCTCAGGTCATCGTCGAAGATGCGCGTCTGCTGCGCCGCGAACTCGGCATCCACGATGTTCAGCGTGGCCTCGTCGTTGAGGCGAAACGAGCGGTTGTCGAAGTTGGTTGAACCCACCGAGACCAGCAGGCCGTCGACGATCATCACTTTGCAGTGGTACATCGTCGGCTGGTACTCGGCGATCAGCGCGCCGGCGGCAAGCAGAGGTTCCCAGCGCGCACGCGAAGCTCTGCGCACGGTCTCGCTATCGATGTGCGGGCCGGGTACGATGATGCGCAGCTTGACGCCGCGTTTCATCGCGGCGACGAGCGCCTTGGAGGCCAGCTCGTCGGGCACGAAATAAGCTGCAGAGAGATCGATCGAACGCGACGCCGCGGTGATCGCGAGCAGGTACATCAGCTGCATGCTCTCGCTGCCGCCGCTGGGAGAACTGCTGAATACCTGCGCCAGGCCGTTGCCGGCCGCGGCCAGCGGCGGGAAGTACGCGGGGCCGTGCAGCACCTCGCCGCTGACCTTGATCCAGTTGTCGAGGAATACGGCCTGAATCTGCGCGACCACCGGGCCCTCGACCTGGAAGTGCGTGTCCCGCCAATGCCCGGGGTCCTGCGCCGCGCCGGTCCACAACGGGGCGATGCCCACGCCGCCGGTGAAGCCGATGCGGCCATCGACGACCAGCAGCTTGCGGTGCGTGCGGTTGTTCAGGCGGCCGAGGTGCGACCAGTGCGGCGGGTGGAATTTGTGGATCTGCACACCGGCAGACCTCATCGTTTCGAGCAGTGCGTCGTCCATCTTCGCGCTGCCGACCCAGTCGAGCAACACATGCACTTTCACCCCGCTGCGTGCACGGTCGGCCAGTGCCTGCGTGAATTCGCGTCCGATGTCGCCCGACCAGTAAATGTAAGTCTCGAAGGTGATAGTGGTGGTCGCGCCACGGATTGCGGCCAGCATCGCGGGAAAAATCTCGTCGCCGTTCCTCAGCACGCGGAGCCGGTTGCCGGGCACGAACTGCGGGCCGAGCAGCACGCCTAGTTCCTGGTGAAAGCGCGGGTCGTCGAGCGCATACATGCGCTCGATGCGGCGCTCGATTTTCTTTTCGCCGCCGATGAAATTGAAAGCCAATACGATGCCGGCCAGCGTAAGCACGACGGCGCCGGCGGCAACCGCGAGCGGGCGTGGTTTGAATGTCGCAAGTTTCATCGGCACGAAGCTCCAGGGGAATGGCATTCACGGCGCGCATCTTTATGTGCCTCGCCGATCCCCAACTCTAGCGTTTATGCCCTCGCCAATGAGTACGCTGTCGCACAGACTGCTGTTCTCGATGCTCCAAAATTGGGCCACGATGACTTTGACCAATCGGTCTGGTCACGTATCCACGCATCCGAACGCACTTCAGGAGAAATCAATGTCGACCAATGGCCAACAATCAACTAACAACAATACCAAAGACAATGCCCCGCGCGCGAAGAAACCCGGTCCTGCCGGCAACGCCAAGCAGAAGAAGGCGCAGCCTCAACGCGATAACAGTTCCTCACAGCCACCTTCCAGAAAGAGCGCGAAGCTGCCATGAACGTTCTCTTTTATCCTCACTCAAGGAAACAATGATGAAAACTCTCGACAAGACAAACGAAGCGCATACCAACCGTGACCCGATTACCAACGCACCCGGTGCGCATCCCGTGGGCACCGGCATCGGCGCTGCGCTCGGCGGCGCTGCCGCTGGCGCGGCTACCGGCACCGTCGCCGGTCCGGTGGGCACTGTGATCGGTGCAGCCGTCGGCGCGATCGTCGGTGGACTTGCAGGCAAGGGCGTTGCCGAATCGATCGACCCGACCCGCGAAGCCGCCCACTGGCGCGACAACTTTACGAGCCGCCCTTATGTGGCCGCCGGATCGACCTTCGATGACTACGGCCCGGCTTATGGCTATGGCGTCAGCGCCTATGGTCAACGCCCGGGTCTGCGCTTCGACGACGCCGAGCCCGACTTGGCACGTGGCTGGGGTGATGCACGCGGCACTTCGAGCTTGAGCTGGAGCCATGCAAAAGATGCCGCGCGCGACGCCTGGCAACGCGCCAGCGATACGGTGGAGCGAGCGACCCCGGGCGACTCGGACCGCGACGGCAAGTAGGCGTCGGCGTCCGTTCGACGCGGCCCGACCATGGGCCGCGAAGAAGCGCAGCATTCAGCGCTTGGAAGTCGAGTGCATCCGGTGCGGCGGCGTGAACTACTACGTCGCCGCCAACCGGTCGCCCCTGGTTCTGGTGCACAACATCAATGCGGCGCCATCCTGAGCAGAGATGCGCCCCCTCTTCCAGCACTACCGCAACGCGATCCCGACGTCTTTCGGCCAAGTCCAGAGACTGGGTACGAGAACGCACAGACGTTCTTTGGTTACGTCCATATATTTCTCCCATGCGAGCGCACCCGCTGCGCCATGTTGGGCGCGGAGTGTGCCTCGCTCTCACCAGTCTTGATAACCCTTCAAACCATATCATTAGCGCAATCTAGAAGAGGAACTGAAAATCATGAACTTCATCATTTGGTTAGTCGTCGGCGGTTTGATTGGCTGGGTAGCGAGCATGGTCATGAAGACCGACGGTCAGCAGGGCATCGTGCTCAACGTGGTCGTAGGCATCGTAGGCGCCTTCCTCGCCGGCTGGTTCATCTCGCCGTTGTTAGGCGTAGGCACCATCAACCAGGACAACTTCAGCATGCCCGCGATGTTGGTCTCGTTCGTAGGCGCAGCGATCCTGCTGGCCATCGTCAATCTAATGCGACGCGGCGTGGCGCGCTAAGCGTTCCACTCTTCATTCACTCAAGGAAACACTAATGAAAACTCTCGACAAGACAAACGAAGCGCATACCAACCGTGACCCGATTACCAACGCACCCGGTGCGCATCCCGTGGGCACCGGCATCGGCGCTGCGCTCGGCGGCGCTGCCGCTGGCGCGGCTACCGGCACCGTCGCCGGTCCGGTGGGCACTGTGATCGGTGCAGCCGTCGGCGCGATCGTCGGTGGACTTGCAGGCAAGGGCGTTGCCGAATCGATCGACCCGACCCGCGAAGCAGCGCACTGGCGCGACAACTTTACGAGCCGCCCCTATGTGGCCGCCGGATCGACCTTCGATGACTACGGCCCGGCTTATGGCTATGGCGTCAGCGCCTATGGTCGACGCTCGGGTCTGAGCTTCGACGACGCCGAGCCCGACTTGGCACGCGGCTGGAGCGATGCACGCGGTACTTCGAGCTTGCCCTGGAGCCATGCGAAAGATGCCGCGCGCGACGCCTGGCAGCGCGCCAGCGATACGGTGGAGCGAGCGACCCCGGGCGACTCGGACCGCGACGGCAAGTAGGCGTCAGCGGCGGTTCGACGCGGCCCGCGTGGGCCGCGTGGAAGTGCAGCACGACGTCGCATTGCTATCGGCGTAGGTGCCGCGTCGGCTGTCACCCGACGCGGCGCTGCTGCGCGCTCGTGGCCCTTGCATGCGGGCACGCGCCCCAGCAGCCTGTCGGACTTCGGGAATCGTCGGCTTTCGCTCTCGACGCCCCAAGTCCGACAGGTTTCTAGGCTGCGTCGCGCATGGCCGGGAGCAGGCCAAAATGGGCGCGGTAGCGCGCGAAGCAGCGGGCACCGCCCGACAAGCGCAACAAGGCGCCCTCGGCGATCCATCGACCCAGGTCGGGTCGGGTGGCCACCAGCGGAGCGATCACCTCCCGGTTCCATGATTTACTATGTTGGACGTCGAGTCCGGCATGCAGCTGAAAATATCTGCGCGCCCTCGAGGGTACTTTCAACCGCGAGAGACCCTGGTTGACCAGCGTGACCCGGCCCGGTGCAGTCATCTCGATGGCGCCCAGCGCGCCGATCGATTGATAGGCGTAGCGCCGGTTTGTCGCCAGGCCGACCATCATGTTGGCAAGCGCCAGAGATTCCCAAACCGTGGTGTGAGTGGAGGGCATGAGCGCCAATTCCTCGACCACGGCGTCCAGCATCGGGCCATGCATGCCCCGCTCGTGCCCGCGCCCCATCTCGTCCCAATAGTTGGCGGCCATCTCGAGCTTTGCGCGTACCGGCGCCTTGACCTGCGTCATCGCCACCAGGTCGTCGAATCCCGCTTCACCGGCTGCTTCCTGGGTCAGGAACCAGCGCATCTCCTCGAAAGTCGACATGTCCGCGAGCCAGGGGAACAGTTCGTCGTTCTGCCCCGGCCCGTTTTGCTCCAGGCCTTCGAACCATCTCATGAACCCCTCCACGTCGGTGGGCGCAAGCGCGGCGGCGTTGGAAATCGCGGCGCGCTCGGCCTCGATGAATTTGCCTTCGGCAATCCTCGCCAGGGCTTCAGCCCGAATGCCGTCAACCCAATGTGCATCCGGAGACTGGGGAGCTAATCGCTGTGAATTGAATCGCACCAGTCGCGCATGAAAAGTATGCGCGGCCGGGATTGCCGAAGCTGGGTCAAGCTTGACTAAGTGCATGAGAATCCCTTCGAATATCGTGATTAGAGTCCGCGAACGCTCGATTGCCACATCCCATTGAGGATGGCATCGAAGACTTCGCGTAGGAGAGCTTCGCGCGACGGCGCGCGATCAAATGGCACCGGCGCGAGTGTGTCGCTCGTCGATGTGTGCGATTCGAGACAGCCGGCGTCGCGTTCAATAAGAAACTTCCGGTTATCCGGAGCCCTTGCGTGTAGCGGCGCCATTTCGTTCATTCGTTCCATGAGTGCGGCCTTTCAGGAGTGCGTGTGGCGAATCGGGATAGAACGGTTCCGAAGAATGGGGCAGCACGAATCAGGTGTATGTGCGATCACACACCAAGACACGCGGGAGGCTTGCCGGGGGATCCGCCAGAAGAGCGCGGCGCCAATCCGGGATGCGAACCCGACGGGATGCATGAGAATGTTGGAGAACGTACAGACCGCCAGCCGCGAGCGGCGGAAAGTGCTTGTCACGGCTCTATATCGGAGCCTTACACGTCAGGCCTCGCACCATGTCGATCTGTTTAAAATCTTTTTTCGCAAGCGCGTTGATACCGCTACTGCTCTCAAATCCCGCGGTGGCGCAGGTCGCTGGCATCGCCGTGGCCGTCAGCGATCGCGAGCCGATAGTCGCGGTGGCCTCGGGCTATAGCGTCCAGCGCTCGATCCTCCGGCGGCCGGTGTACAACGAAACCGACGACCAGATCGGCACCATCGACGACATCATCATCGACCCGGGCGGCAACGTGACGTTCGTGATCATCGGCGCGGGCCGGTTTGTCGGCAGCGCGCGCCATGATGTCGCCGTGCAGGTGGGGCATCTGGCGAACGACAACGGCAGGTTCGTGCTGAGTGGCGCGACCGAACAGGCGATCCTGCGTCTACCGAAATTTGAATACGTGGAATAGCGGCACCGAAGCCTGGCGCGCGGCCGCCGCGCGACGCGGCTTCGCAATGGTGTGGCCCGCGCGCGTCCGAACTCAGTTAAGGTGGGGAACGCGGCGTCCGGAGAGGGTCGTCTGCGTGCTGATGGCGGCGGCGTCGACCGCGCTTTCGACCTTGCCGCTCCACACCGCGCCGCGCGTGAGCAGCGTCGGCCAGCGGCTCAGCAACGCCAGCAACGCCGCAGACCCGGCGGGGCGCATTGCCATCTGCGCAAATACGGCCGCGATCCGCAGGCGGGGTGTGAACATCTTGCGCCAGCGCGCCGCGTAGCGCTCATGAACGCCGGCCTGCCATGCCGCTCCGACGTCCGTGCCCTGTCGCTTGCGGGAATCCACCAGGTCGGTACACAACAGCCACGCCGACTGTAGCGCCATGCTGATGCCTTCACCGATGATCGGATGCGCCTCTCCCGCAGCGTTGCCGATACGAAACACTTGGTCGTCGTCGCGCAGGCGCACGCCGGGCGCGATCGGGCCTGACGCCAGCCAGACACCGTAGCGCGACGCGCCGCGCAGGGCTTCGGCCACGCCCCGGCACTCGCGCTTGAGCATCGCCTCCACCACCTCGCCGGCGGGGATGCCGGGCATGGCGCGCCGCAGCGCGTGAAGCCGGTCTGCACGGATGCAGCAGGCCAGCGTGGCGAGGCCATGGTCGGCCAGCACCATGCCGCCGTAGCCGCCATCGAAAGCGAGTATCGGCAGCAAACCGGCGGCCAGTGTGGTACCGGCGAAGTTCGCCTTGAAGGCCAGCAAGGCGCTTGCGCCCGTAGTCAGGCGATGGGCCGCACGCTCCGTGGGCAGGTGCTCCCAGGACCCGTGGGCGAAGATTGCCACCGGGGCCGACAACACCGCCTGCTGTCTGGACACCGTATGGCACACGGCGTAGCGGTGGCGACCGGCCGTGCCGATGACATTTTGTACCGCCCAAGGCTGCAGCACCACCGCACCCGCAGCGCGCGCACGCGCCAGCAACAGGGTGTCGAGTGTTTCGCGCGCGATGGCCCGGCCCCAGGCGTGCCAGGGCGAAGCGGCCGCAGGCAGCGCCGCCTCCACGATGCGCGCCCTGCGCATCAGCGCCACGCGCCGCAGTTCGGGCCCGGCGCCGGCCATCGCTTCCGCGCCGACCCCCAGCGCATCCAGCAGCGGCAGGTTGCTCGCAGCCACGCATTCGCCGCACACCTTGCGGCGCGGAAAGGTATGCTTTTCGATCAGGCCCACCGACCAGCCAGCGCTGGCCAGCAGAATGGCGGCGCTGGCGCCAGCCGGCCCGGCGCCGACGATGAGCGCATCAAACTGGGTTTGCATTATTTCGCGCGCGTGGGCTTTACCGGCGCGCGCGCGGCGGCAAGGCAGTGGCTGAAGAGACCGGCGGGATACTCGGCTAACGTCCAGCCGGTCCCGCCCGCGGGCCAGAACGATTGAAGTTCGGTACCGCGAAAGCCGGCGCGCACGCTCAGCACCGCGTCTTCGCGGGTTACCGCATTGGCGCCGATCGCGCCGATCAGGTGGCTGCCCACAAACGCCGGCCAGGCCCGACGCGGCTCGCAGGCGAAAAAGTTTTCCGTGCGCGCGGCCACCGCGGCCAGGAGCGTGGCCAACTGCGGCGCCTGGAAATGATGCAGAAAGAGATTGGCCGCGATGAGGTCCCAACGCTGCATCGACTGCGGCCGCGGCCAGGCCACGCCATCGCCGGCCGACCAGTCGAGCACGTCCGCGGTGTGTTGCGTCACAGTCCAGCCGGCGGCGGCGTAGTCGCCCACGGCGGACGGGCGCAGCAGGTCCTGGCGGTCCAGCAGAGTCAGTTCCACCGCCGGCCATTCGCCGGCAAGTGCGCGCGCCACGCCCAGCATCAGGCTGCCGTCGCCGGCGCCCAACTCCAGTACCTGAAGCGGCCGCGCCCGCGATTGCCGGACGGGCAGCGCGCGCAGCGCCTTCAGCACGATGCCGCGCGTGCCCATGAAGCGGTGCACGCGCCTGAGATCACGGCGGGACCGCCGCGCCGCCGGGTCGTCCGCCGCCAGGTTGTCGAGCACTTCGGGGGCGACCGTACGGGCAAGCGTCACGCACAGCACCCGGTCGATAAGCCGGCGCGCCGAAGTGGCGCGGCAGGCGGTCCGGGCCATTGCCCGCAAGGCGGCCAGTCGCGCATCAATGCACTTTCAGCAGCGCGCCATGGCAACTGAAGCCCGCGCCGAAGGCCGAGAGCCACCACCAGCCGCCGGCCGCGTCGTCGGCCAGGGCGGCCTGCAGCACGAAATAGACGAAGGCGCTGGAGAGGTTGCCGTATTCGCGCAGCATGGCCGTGCTGTAGCGCAGGTCGTGGTCGCGCAATTCGAAGCGCCGCTTGACGGCGAGCAGCACATCGCGCCCGCCGGCATGCATGATCCACTCGCCCATGTCGCCCGGGGTGAGGCCCGCGCGCCCAAGCACCGCGACCAGCACGCGCAGCGCGTGGCCGGCGGCAAGCTCCGGCACGGCGCGCGTGAGCACATTGCGCAACATGCCCTGCCGCGTCTCGAACTTGAGGGCATCGCGCTCGCGCGGTTCAAGGTGCGAGCCGCTATCCATCCATTCGATGCGCCGGCCGCCAGCGCCGGGCGCGCGCGACAGCACTGCGGCGCCCGCGCCGTCGCCGAACAGGCAGGCGCTGATCAGCACGCCCGGGTCGTCGTCCAGGTACATCGCCGCGCTGCTGACTTCGACACACACCGACAACACGTGCTCGCAGGCACCCGATGCCAACAGCGCGCGGCCCAGTTGCATGTTGGGCAGGGCCGCGGCGCAACCCTGGCCGACCAGGTCGAAGGCCTGTACATCCGCTGACAATCCCAGGCGCTCGACGACATGGCCCGAAAGGCCCGGGCAAATATAGCCGGTGCAGGTGCTCACCACCACCGCGCCGATGTCCCGCGCATCGACCCCCGCCACTGCCAGCGCGCGGCCCGCCGCGGCGGCCGCCAGCGCCGGCGCATGGGTGAGAAAGCGTTTTGCCAGGGTGTCGGGATGGATGTCGAACACCTCGTCCAGAGTGGCCACCGCGAAGCGCCGCGCGTCGATGCCGTTGTCGCGCTTGAGCACCGCGCGAACGATCAGTGTGGAACGTGGGTTCAGCCGTCCAAACCAGTCGGAACTCTCGAAGGCTTGCAGGCAGAGGGCCTTGGTGAACCGTGCCGCCGGCGTCGCCGTGCCCACGCCGCGGATGAACATGCCGTGCGCCGCCGCGCCACCGGTGGCATCAGTGACGCCCGTCATGCGCCTGAGCTCGCGTGAAGCGCACACATGAAGTGGCGTGGAAAGTTTGCAATCATGCGACACGATGCAGCCGACAGGCCTGGACGTCCGTGCGATATCGAACACAAGCATCGCCAGCCTTAACTACTCTTCTCCACTTTTCTCGGCTCTTGTGTGCGCCATCACACGGAACACCGGATTTGTTTCGCGCAGCATCGGCCCGGATGTGCCTTGCCCCCTTTCCCTTGCAGGCGCAGCCGAAACAGTGACCATCAAAGTCAGCCCGACCATAGTTCGTCTGCTCGTCGCCAGCGCGGTGCTCGGGATTCCCGCGCTCACCTACCATCTGGTCCGCGCGCACGTAGTCGAGCGCGCGCTCGCGCCACTTACAACGGCTGCGACAAAGCCGCTCGAAGCGGCGCCGGCGAAACCTGTCGCATCAATCGTCGTGGCCGCACCGGTTTCCTTGCAAAAGCCGGATTTCGGAACGACCCGGCCATCGCCCGAAGTTGTTGCGCTCGCGCAGTGGATCGCAACGAGCGGCGACAACCATGGGCTGCCGTTCGTCCTGATCGACAAGCGCGAAGCGACGGTGTTCGTGTTCGCCGCCAGCGGCGCCCTGTTGGGCGCATCTGCGGCGTTGTTGGGGTCGGCGCATGGCGATGTATCGGTGCCCGGCATCGGGCAACGTGCGATTGCCGCCATCCGCCCAGCGGAACGCACCACGCCGGCCGGCCGTTTTGTGGCCGAACCGGGCAGGAACGCCAATGGCGAGGACATCGTGTGGGTCAGTTACGACGAGGCCGTGTCGATGCACCGGCTACGCGACACCAATCCGCTCGAACGGCGATCACAGCGCCTGGCTTCTGCAACAGCGAAGGACAACCGCATCACCTACGGCTGTATCAACCTGCCGCCTTCTTTTTTCAATTCGGTGGTGAGCCCGCTCTTTTCGCGCACCAGAGGAATCGTCTACATCCTGCCGGAATCTGGCCCCGTCGAGACGATGTTTCGCGCATCTCCAGGCGACGCGAACCCCGCTGTTGCCGCGACACCACTGAACGCGGCGCCTAACGCGCGCGATTAGCCGATGGCGAATCAGCCAATGTCCGGTCCGTGCCGCATGCCAGCGCGGAATTCGCAGCATTCCCGCGAGAGGCCATTAGCTTGTGTCCGACTGAATCATTTGCCGCCGGGTGCGAAATTGGTGCGGCAGCGAACGGACCCGCGACGCATAGACCTTTATCTTCGGCTCACTCTTTCGACAGGAAGGGGAAGTTCAAACGTTATCGATAGGCCGATTCCGGCGACAACGCAGTAAAGATGTCCGCAGTTCGGGCCCGTGCACCAAGGTGTTGGGGCCAGGGAATTCATCCCATACAGGAGAAACAACCATGAACACGATTTCAAAAACTCTCACTGCGACCTTCGTCGCATCCATTCTGGCCGGGGGATTTGCGGTGGCTCAGCAGACTCTGCCGAGTGACCAAAACAAACAACAGCCCTCTGCCGTATCGCCTTCCGGATCCATGAGCGGGCAAAAAAGCGGCACCCCCACACCGTCCGGCGCCGCCGATTCCAACATGCGACGCGATCGTACCGACATGCAGAATAACCAGCGCGGCATGCCGGGCGATCGTTCGATGAACTCGGGCGATCGTTCGATGAACTCGGGCGATCGTTCGATGAATTCGGGCAACACCGGCGCCGGACCCATGAACTCGGGCACCGGTTCGACGACTGCGGGCGAACGCGCCGCCAGAAACGATCGCAACTAAAAAGGTAGTCGCAAAACCGGGCATCAGTCCGGTTTTGCAACGCCCTTTCTCACCCAATCCCGCTCGGTTCGAGAATGCTTGTCAGCGTCACGTATCGCAGTACGCGGTGCTGTCAGCTTCTCGTGGCTGTTCTCTTGGGCACCTCCGTTCGAATCCTCCGATCCCATGCTTGATCTGGTTCAATGGCCCGCCATGCTGGTAACCGTGCTGGCGGCGTGGTATGTCGCCTCTTCCAGCGAATTTCGGCGCAAGCTGGGATTCTGGCTATTTCTTTTCAGCAATCTCTTGTGGATCGTTTGGGCCTTCCACGCCAGCGCGTATGCGGTGATCGCTCTGCAAGTCTGCCTGACAGCGATGAACATTCGCGGCGCGAAAAAAGCGGGTGGAGCGTGAAGGCATCGGATGTTCCACGGCGCTCGGTGACTGCAGCGCCGCGCCACGCGCACGCGCACACACACACCGAAGCGATCCATGCCGCGATCGGGATTGACAGCCGCGCTCGGCACAAGCGCCGGGAGCGCTCTAATGACGGAAAACGATAACGAGCAAAAACTGCTTCGCTTGGTCGCCCTGCAGAACGCGAACAGCATTCCGCAGACGCGCAGGCGCGCCGAGCAGGAACTCATCGCTGCCAAGGAAGCGCTGCGCGAATCGGCGGAAAAGTACCGCGCGCTGTTCGACTCGATCGACGAAGGCTTTTGCGTCATCGAGAAAGTGAATCCTGAAGTGGGCGCGCCCCTGGATTTTCGCTACATCGAAGCAAACGCGGCATTCGAGACACAATCAGGCGTGGGTAACGTGGTCGGGAAAACAATCCGACAAATGTTCCCGGGCGTCGCCGAAGAATGGTACGAGACTTACGACACCGTTGTCAGGACCGGCGAGGCGATTCAGTTCGAGCTTGGACTCTTTCCCACCGGCCGCGTATTGGAAGCCTTTGCCTTTCGGGTCAAAGACGAAACGCATCGACGCGTCGGGGTGATATTCAAGGACATCAGCGACCGCAAGCGTGTCGAACTGGAACTGCGCAAGGCCATCGCTGCCGCAGAAAAAGCCAACGTCGCGAAGTCCGAGTTTCTTTCCAGCATGAGCCATGAATTGCGCACGCCGCTCAATGCAATCCTCGGTTTCGCCCAGCTCATGGAATCCGGCTCTCCGCCGCCGACGTCCGACCAGACGCGCAACATCGACCACATCCTCAAGGCAGGCTGGTACTTGCTGGAGCTGATCAACGAAGTCCTCGATCTCGCGCAAATCGAATCGGGCAAGTTGACGCTATCGCGGGAGCCGGTGTCGCTGGAGGGGGTCATGCTGGAGTGCCGGGACATGCTCCTGCCGCAGGCGCAGAAACGCGACATCGGCATCACGTTTCCGCGCTTCGACATCCCCTGCTTTGTGGAAGCCGACCAGACCCGGATCAAGCAGGTACTGATCAACGTCATATTCAACGCCATCAAGTACAACAGGCCGGAAGGCACGGTAGCCGTGGAGTACACCTCGCGCCCCTCCGGTTCGATACGTATCAGCGTCCGGGATACCGGTCAGGGATTGACTCCGGCGCAGCTTCTCCAGCTCTTTCAGCCGTTCAATCGCCTCGACAAGGAAGGTGGCGTGGAGCAAGGCACGGGCATCGGGTTGATGGTGACCAAGCGTCTGGTCGAAATGATGGGGGGTACCCTGGGCGTGGAGAGTACTGTCGGGGTGGGAAGCGTGTTCTGGATCGAGTTGAGTGTGGCGGCCACACCGCAGCTTGCACTTCGGGAGGGCGAGCGTGCGGCGCCGGCGCTGCCACAGGTGGCGCATGGCGCGCCGCTGCGCACCGTGCTTTACGTGGAAGACAATCCGGCCAATCTGGAACTCATCGAGCAACTCATCGCGCGCCGGCCCGAATTGCACTTCCTGAGCGCGGCGGACGGCAATCTCGGCGTCGAGTTTGCACGTGCCTATCACCCGGAGGTGATTCTGATGGACATCGGCCTGCCCGGCATCAGCGGCGTTGAGGCCATGAAAATCCTGCGCGCAGACCCGGCGACCGCGCAGATCCCGATCATCGCGTTAAGCGCCAATGCGATGCCGCGTGATATCGAGCGCGGCCTCGCGGCCGGCTTTTTCAACTACATCACCAAACCCATCAAGGTCGACCAGTTCACCGAGGCGCTGAACGCGGCACTGACATTTTCGCAAACGCTGGCACGGGAAGCAGGTCGGGCAATACGCACAGACTTGTCGGCCCCTCTGCGCCCGCTCACGCCAGGTTGATCAGCGGAATCAGGACGAACCACACGGTATAGCCGAGCGCGGCGACCAACAGGCCATCAATGCGCCTGCTGCCCGGACGCGCTTGCTGCGCCCGGCGCTCACGCTGGATCAGGAACACGAGCAGGGCCGCGTGCGGCAGCGCCCAGGGCAGCAGCCCGTCAATTACGCCAGCGAGAGCGCCCACGTTCTTGAGCAGCAGCACGGCGAGCAACGCGGCGACCGCCAGCATTGCCGCCAGCGCAAGTGCGCGCCGAATTCCGAGGCGCACAACCAGGGTGCGCTTGCCGGCGTCACGGTCGGCAGCGAAGTCCGGCACGCCTGAGAGAATTATGGCCGGCAGAACCGCCAGGCAGAGCGGCAGGGCCAGCAGCCAGGGCAGCGGCGCTGCGGCCGCCCCGCCCTGCAGGAGCCAGCCGAAAAGGATGACGCCGAAGCTGTGGGTGAGGCCGACGTCGAGCTCCCCCAAGCCGCGCCAGGCCAGCCGCAGCGGCGGCGCAGTGTAGCCTAGCGCGAGCACGAACAGCAATGCGACGGCCAGCGTCACCGGCAAGACAGCCTCGCTCGCCAGTGCATCAAGCACGACGCCGGCGGCGGCAAGTGCGGCAAGCAGCGCGGCAGCGATCCCGAGGCGCAGTTCGGCGAAACCAAGATGCCCGTCGACGAGCACGCGTGACCCCCCGGTGAACGGGCCGTGGTGGCGATTTCGCCGGTCGGACTCATAGTCGAACCAGTCGTTGGTGAACACTGCCGCTGCCTCGGTGCAGAACATGCAAAAGTAGCCGAGCCAATAGATGCCGTAGTCGAGATGCGCCCAGCCGCCGGATCCGGCCGCGAGCGCGCCGACGGTGTAGCCCATCGAGCTCATCGGGTAGAACTGCAGGCGCAGCGCGCGCAGCCATGCCAGCAACTGGCGTCTAGCACGTGACACCGGGCCGTGCGCGCCCGCTCGCAGCGAGAAGCCAAGCCCGCGCGCCTCTTCCAGCCAGGCCGCACGCCGCTCCGGCGTGGCGTGCCTGACCGGCCCGATCGCAAGCACGCAGGTCGTTTCGACGCCGCAGAAACCGAGCACTGAACGGCGCAGCGCGTTGATGCCCGGTGCCCGGTAGATCAGGCGATAGATCGTAGGCGGCGTGTCCATCGTGGTCATCAGGTGCGCGGTGCGACCGCGCAACAGTCCCTCGTAACGAGCATCCGCGCGCTCGCGGAAGGCGAAATCCGGCAGTAGCACGCGGTCGAGAAAGCCGAGCAGACGCGCCGGGCCGACACCCCACCAGGCCGGGTAGACGAAGACCAGATGATCGGCCCAGGCGATCAGCGTGCGGGCGCGCTCGAGGTCCGGCTCCAGTGGCTGGTCCGTCGGCGACACCGGGTGCACGTCCGGATCGAAACTGAGCGCGGCCAAGTCGAGCAGTTCGACCTCGCAGCCGGCTGCCAGTGCGCCCTGGCCATATGCCGCGCCGAGCGCGGCACAGAAGCTCGCCGAACGCGGGTGGCCAATGACCACCAAGACCTTCATGCCCGCAGCGGAACGATTTGCACGACATTTCCCCATGGTTGGACTTGCGCGAGCGGTGGCACCTGACGCTAAAAAATATACTCCCTCCGACCCAAAGTTGCGGGACCGGCGCGCGGAGAATTTCTTGGCGGGCTATGTAGGCTGGCGCACAGATGGCCTGCGTCATAGTGCTCTACAAGAGACGCTGGTATACACACCACTTGAGACCAACCGCATGAATCACATCACCGCCTTGATCGCGCACCCGGTAAGCGCCGAAACGCTCGAATGGGCACGCACGAAGGCGATGCAAGCCGGGCTCGCACATTCCACGCTGAGGATGTATGAGGGCGTGACGCACGGTGTGTTCGCCAGCAACAATGACCGTCTGATTGCCGACCTGCCGGCATTCGTGCGCGGCCAACAGCGCGATGCGTAAGGAGCCGCCATGCCGTCTCGCGTGATCTGGAAGGGCGCCATCAGCTTCGGGCTGGTGCATGTGCCCGTGGGCCTTTACCCGGCGTCGAGCGAATCCGGCGTCGATTTCGATTGGCTCGACCGTCGATCGATGGATCCGGTCGGCTACAAGCGTGTCAACAAGCGCACCGGCGCAGAGATCGCGAGCGCCGACGTGGTCAAGGGCGTGAAGCTCGACGACGGCCGTTACGTGGTGTTGGGCGACGACGAAATCAAGGCGGCCTATCCGAAGGCGACGCAAACCATCGAGATCGAGGCCTTCGTGCGCGCGACAGAGGTGCCTTTCGTCTACCTGGAGCGGCCCTATTACCTGGAGCCGCTCGGCAAAGCGGACAAGGTGTACGCGCTGCTGCGCGAAGCGATGTTCACGCAGGAGGTGATCGCCATCGCCCGCGTCGTGATGCACAACAAGGAGCATCTCGCAGCGTTGATTCCGAGCGGGCCTGGCCTGGTGCTCAACACATTGCGATGGGCGGACGAAATACGCTCTTGGGCCGGTTTGTCGTTGCCGCCCGAGGGCAAGGCCGCCGCCAACCTCAAGGCTTCCGAATTGACGATGGCCGGGCAGCTGATCGCCGACATGACCGAGACCTGGCAGCCGGATCGCTACGCCGATACGTTCACGGCCGCGGTGCGCAAACTGGTTGCGCAACGCGCCGATGCGGGCGCTACCCAGGCGGTCAAGCCGGTGGACGACGCCGATGCGACCGCGATGGGCAGCAACGTGCTGGACCTGACCGAGTTGTTGAAGAAGAGCCTGGGCAAACGTCACGGCGAGAACTCGCCCGAAGCGCCCGCTCCGGCCGTCAGGCGTGCCGGCAAGCCCGCGCCACTCAAGGCCGTGGCGCGCAAGCGGGCGTGAGCGCCGCGTGGCGATGGCCTGCCACGGGCCGGCCTGCTGGCATGAACTGACGCTTGCGCCAATGGCTCCGAAGGTGGTCTGGCGCACATACCGGTCGCCCCGCGCCTCGCAAAATCCCCCCGGGTTCGAGCGGTACCTGCTGGTACCCGCGAATCCTGACCCACCACCCATTGCATTGAACCGGAGAACACCATGGAAACTCAAACCCGAACCACAGCCACCCAAGACGCGATCGCGATGCTCACTGCCGACCATACGCTGGTGCAAAAGCTTTTCAAGGACTACGACAAGCTGAGAAAAAATGAGGGAGATGACGAAGCCAAGGCTGGCCTGTGCCAGAAAATCTGCGACGCGCTGACCATCCACGCCACCGTCGAGGAAGAAATCTTCTATCCCGCCGTGCGTGCCAAGGCGGACATCGACGACCTCATGGACGAGGCGGAAGTCGAACACGCCGGCGCCAAGGATCTGATCGGCCAACTGGAGAATATGGAGCCCGACGACCCGCTGTATGACGCCAAAGTAACCGTCCTCGGCGAATACATCGCACATCACGTAAAGGAGGAACAGGACGAAATGTTCCCCAAGGCGAAGGCGGCTAAAGTCGATCTCAAGGCACTCGGCGCGGAGATGGCAGAGCGCAAGGAAGAGCTGCAACGCGAGATGGGGCTTGAACCCGATGGCGAAGAGGACATGCCGGCAGTCAAACCCGCATCCCGCGCCAAGGCCAAACCGGCCGATGGTGCGCGCAAGTAGACCGAAAAGTGGCAACACCGGGGGCGGCCCCAGTGGTCGTCGCCGGTGAACCATCGGCCCCGGTGGACAAGCTCAGCGACTACAAGGCGAAGCGCAACTTCGCGCTCACCCCGGAGCCGGGCGCAGAGCGCGGCGCGGGTGGGACGGGCCGCACGTTCGTGATCCAGAAACACTGGGCCTCTCGCCTCCATTACGATTTTCGCCTGGAGCTTGGCGGAGTGATGAAGAGCTGGGCCGTGCCCAAAGGCCCGAGCTATGACCCGAAAGACAAGCGCATGGCGGTGGAAGTCGAAGACCACCCGCTTGCCTATTCGAGCTTCGAGGGCGTAATCCCGGACAAACAATACGGAGCAGGCAAGGTCATCATCTGGGATGAGGGCGTCTGGCTGCCCGCAGGCGACCCCCTTGCCGGCCTGGCAGGCGGCAATCTCAAATTCGAGTTGTCGGGCCACAAGATGTTCGGCAAATGGGCATTGATCCGGATCAAGGGCGTGGCGGCCAAGCAGGCGGCCTGGTTGCTGATCAAGGAACGGGATAAATACGCCAAATCCGCCGCAGATTTCAGTGTGGTCGACGAGTATCCGGACAGTGTCAAGAGTGGCAAGCGGCCCTCGCCTGGAGAGTCGCCCGCAGCCGCACGCAAGACACGCGTTGTCGCGGCATCGCCAGGCGAAGGGCTGGCACCCGCAGGCGCAGTCAAGGCGGCTCTGCCTGCTTCCTTGTCGCCGCAACTGGCGACTTTTGCACAACGCCCTCCCCTCGATCCTGTGGCGTGGACCTTCGAGATCAAGTTCGACGGCTACCGGCTGTTAGCCCGGATCGACGGCGCGGACATCCGTCTGATGACCCGCAACGGCAACGACTGGACCACCAGGCTGATGCCGCTGCGCGCCGCGCTGGAAGGATTGCGACTGCCGAAAGGTTGGTACGACGGCGAGATCGTCGTGCTCGATGATCGCGGACTGCCCGACTTCGGCGCCTTGCAAAGTTCGTTCGATGTCGCCAACACCGACGCGATGGTCTACTACCTGTTTGACGCGCCCTACTTCGACGGCTGCGACATGCGCGCAGCGCCGTTGGAGGCAAGGCGCGCTTTGCTGCAGGCGGCGTTGGCAACGCGGGACTCCGCGACCATCCGCTTCAGCCACGCTTTTGATGCGCCCGCGCAAAGCGTGGTGGCGTCGGCCTGCAAGCTCGGCCTGGAAGGAATCATCGCCAAGCGCCGTGACTCGCCGTATCGCTCGCTGCGCTCACCCGACTGGCTCAAACTCAAATGCGGGCATCGGCAGGAATTCGTGATCGGCGGCTGGACCAGTCCCAAGGGCAGCCGTGCCGGCATGGGCGCCTTGCTTCTGGGCGTGCACGACGACACGGGCCGCCTGCGCTACGCGGGCAAGGTCGGCAGCGGTTTCAACGATGCGGCGTTGCTGGACATCACAGCGAAACTGGAGCGGATCCGCGCGCCCGCAAGTCCCTTCGAGGCGCCACCTGCGATCGCCGGCCAACCCCACTGGGCCCGGCCGGATCTGGTTGCCGAGGTGACCTTCGGCGGGTGGACCCGCGCCGGGCAACTACGGCATGCGGTGTTTCACGCGCTTCGCACCGACAAGAATCCGCAGTCTGTCGTTCGCGAAATCGCCGTCGGCGCGCCCGGGCTCTCAAGCCCTGGCGCCGCCGCGATGGCGCAACCCGGCAAACACGCGCTGCCGGCAAAGCTACGGGTCACCCACCCTGACCGGGTGATCGATGCGGCGTCGGGCATCACCAAGCTCGAACTGGTGCGCTACTACGCGCTGGTCGGTGATTTGATGATGGACCATCTAAAAGGCCGTCCGGTTTCCCTGCTTCGCGCCCCCGCCGGAATCGGCGGTCAGCTGTTTTTTCAAAAGCATGCCGAAACCCAAAAGCTGGCAGGCATGCGTCAATTATCCACCGCCCTGGACCCGACCCACCCGCCCATGCTGGAGGTAACGGACAAGCAAGGCCTGCTCACGGCCGCGCAGTGGAACATGGTCGAACTCCACACGCAGAACGCCAAAGCGCTGACGTACGAGACCCCCGACCGGCTGGTGTTCGATCTCGACCCCGGTGACGGGGTGGCGTGGCCGGCCATGCGGCAAGCGGCGCAGGCGATGCGCATTTTTCTGGACCAATTGGGGCTCGCCTCGTTTCTGAAAACCAGCGGCGGCAAAGGTCTTCACGTGGTGGTACCGCTCAAGACGGTGCACACGTGGGAATCGGCCGAAGGGTTTTCGAAGAACGTGGTGGAGCATCTCGCGCGCACGCTGCCCGCAATGTTCGTCGCCAAGAGCGGCCCCGGGAATCGCGTCGGGCGCATATTCATCGACATCCTGCGCAACGGCAAGGGGGCGACGACCGTGTGCGCGTGGTCGGCGCGCGCGCGGCCCGGGCTCGGCATTTCGGTACCGGTCGATTGGACGGAACTGCCGTCACTCAAGGGCGGCGCGCACTGGACGGTGCGCACCGCACACACCCGCCTGGACCA
>ENA-ORBV01000782-ORBV01000782.1-microbial-mat-metagenome-genome-assembly--contig:-NODE-782-length-72562-cov-12.814775_pt1 | contig 72562 bp, 56 predicted proteins | sample MGYA00237777_ERZ505514 | MGnify/ENA primary metagenome ERZ505514 (study PRJEB26160, sample SAMN06269048) | microbial mat metagenome | isolation source: Oligotrophic lake microbial mat | place...
CCGATCCAGACCCAGATGATCGTGTCGCCATTGCGTTCGCCTACGACTCGGTATTGTTCGTTGATGCGAACAGACCAGACATTGTCGTAGCCGCCCAATTTCTTGAATCGCAATGATGGATGATCTGGATCTTTCTGAAACAGTCCAAAGGCGCGGCGAGCAGCAAGGCGCACCCGTGAATCAAGGGCGTTATAGGCGCGCCAAAAGCTGGGACGGGTAAGCGACTTCACAAGGAAGAGGGGTCCAACGGCGACGCTGGTTCCGCGGCAGACTCACGCAAAAAAGCATCCAGTTTGGGGCGCGGCTTTGCATCTGCAATCATCTGCTCCCACTGATCATCCCCTTCTTTCGCCAGTAGAAAACGGGCAAAGTCAGCCACCTCAGTCTGCTTGTCCTCTGGCAACTGTTCGCAGATACGAATCAGGTCTTGCGTCTTGGTACTCATAAAAACATTCTATCGCGGGCAGGATTGCAATCCAATAAAAAATGCGCCTTCGCTGCGGCATTGGCCTTGCGATCCGACCGGGTTCACAAAACCCGGCTCGCGAGATCAAGCAGAATGTTGATGCCGCGTTCGAGGGTGGCTTCGTTGCAGGCGTAGCTGATGCGGAAGTGGGTGTCGCGGTTGGAGAAGACGTTGCCGGGGATGATGAGGAGATTTTTTTCGATCGCGCGTTCGACGAACTGTTGCCCGGTGAGGTTCAGGTGTGCGGGGACCTGCGGGAAAGCGTAGAACGCGCCGCCGGGCGTGGTGATGTCGTAAGCGGGCCGAAGCGCGGCGAGAAGCGTGTTGCGTTTTTCCTCATAGGCAGCCACGTGCTGACTCATGTCAGTTTCCAGCGCGATGACGCCGGCGACCTGCACCATCGAAGGCGCACAGACGAAGGTGTACTGCTGGAGCTTGGTCATCTGCTCGATGATGGCGCTGGGGCCTACCGCATAGCCCAAGCGCCAGCCGGTCATGCCGTAGGTTTTGGAGAAGCCGCGCAGAACGAGAATGCGGTCGCTGTACGTGCCAGGCGAGGGGCACTTCTTCGTGCCATCAGCTCGCGAGATTTTCTCGTAGCAGAACTCATCGTAAATCTCATCTGAGAGCAGCAGCAGGTTGTGCTTGTCAGCCAGTTCGACGAGTTCTTTGCAAGTCTGTTCGGTGGCGACGACGCCTGTCGGATTCGCTGGCGAATTGAAGAGGATCAACTTTGTGCGAGGCGTGATGTGCTTTTCGAGCCTTTTCGCGGTGAGCTGAAAGTCGGGGTAGGTATCGACGAGCACCGGCGTGGCCCCGACGAGGCGCACGAGGTGTTTGTACATGACAAAGCCGGGATCGGGGATGAGCACTTCATCACCAGGGCCGACGCAGGTCATGAGGGCCAGAACGAGGCCGCCCGAGACGCCGGAGGTGATGAGGGTGGAGAAGGAAAGTTCCGAGTTCAAAGTTCTGGGTTCAGAGTTTGAAGCAGAAGCGGGTTGCCAGTTGGAAAATTCAGTAGCGATAAGATCGGTCACGCGCTGATTCAGTTCGCGGGTGCCTTGCGTCACGGTGTAGCGGTTGATGCCCTTTTCAATCGCAGCGATGGCGGCTTGCTTGACCACATCAGGCACATCAAAGTCCGGCTGACCAATTGAAAAATTGATCGGGTCCTTGAGCTTGGCGGCCAGGTCAAACACGCGGCGAATACCCGAAGCATCCACAGCGCGGGCACGGTCGGAGATGAAGCGGTTGGGGTCGAACATGGGATTTCGGGTGTCGGGTGTCGGGCTTGAAAGTCAAAAGACAAGTAACAAAATCGGCTCAGTAAGCATACAGAAAAACATGGGCAAGCGCGTGCTTGCCCATGATCTAAGGTTCTGTTGTGTGACGCATGTTCGCGCCGAGCAAGCGATGCTTACTTCTTGCCACCCTTGGCGGCAGGAGCAGCTTTGCCCGCAGCAGCTTTGCCTGCAACAGCCTTGCCTGCAGCGGCGGGAGCAGCGACAGCGCCAGCGACGGCATCCTTCTTCTTATCGACTTTCACTGCGCGGAGTTTGCGGTTGCCCACTTTGACCAGTGACAGCGGGTTGCCGGTCTCCATGTTGAACTTGCCACGCTCGTTGAGCTTGGTAATGCGCTCAGCGCGGGTCAGGACGTTGCGGTGCTTGGACAGGCCGCCACCAGTTTTAAGACTGCGATCGAGGCTCATGGTTCAGTTCGCTTTCATGATGCTTTGTTTCGCCTGTGTCCCTGAGTATTCCTGAAGGTACAGGCCTTGGAGGTCATCCCCACCACCCTGGGCCTTCCACTTTCGGCCAAGGCGTCGCAGCGATTCTTCATACTGCTTGTGGGCGTTGCTATTAATCTCGTCCCGAGTGAAACCCGCAAGGGAGATCACCTGGAAGAATCCACTATTATGCCCATTTATCGCCCCGGCTTCAACTCCCTGACTCCAAAGATATTCCAGCAGCGGCATCAGGTACTCTTCTTTGTTCACCGAGTACGTCGCCAGAATGTAATATCGCTGCCCTTTTTCACGGGGATCTGTGCTGGTTCTGCTCAGTTTGGGCTTGGGCTGATCATCGATTTTTGGCTTGCCGGGAGTTGTGCCGGGGACTGCTCCGGGGGCTGTTCCGGGGGCTACACCGAACGGAATCGCATCGGTACGCGCACCAACGGGCGGCACCACCGAAGATCGATCACCTTGACGCTCCTGCTTGTTGCCTGAAGAACCTGCCGCAGGAACCCCAGGCAGCAGCGAAGAGAGATTCTCATCGCGAACATTCGTTTCATTCTGCTGGCCCAGCGGCGGCAGCACCTGAGCACCGCGATCGCTCAAGGCCCAGGCGATGATGACAATCGTCAGCGCCAGCGCTGCGAAGCCGATCACCACCGTCTTGCGAGGCAGGCCATCGTGGCGACTGCGCGAACGACCCTTATCGCCGACTAGGCCCAGACGTTTGCCGACCTGCACGCTGCGATCCTTGATGACCGCGCCAAGTGCGAGCGTCAGGCCGCCCAGCACCGTGGCACCTTGAATGATGCCGGTGCGAAGGCGAGCACCAATCTCCGCCGCTTTAGAATCTTTCTTTACCACCGGCGAATCAGTGTGCCCTCGCACTTGAATCGTCGCCTTAGGCTGCGGCTTGTCCGCTTGTTTGGTCTCGATGTTTTTGCGCACCACTTCGGGCTGAGTTTCTTTAATCTTCAAAGGCCCCGCCGGCATCTGAATCGCCGACGCTTCCACAGCAACTGGCTGCGCCGCTGTTTCTGCTCCTGCCCCTGCCCCTGCCCCTGCCCCTGCCGCTGGCTTCGCTGACGGCCGAGTAGGTCCACGCCATGAACTGCTCATCACTTGAAAAGGTGTCGGTCCGCTGCGGCGAAAGGATCGGAACATGTCAGGCCCTCATCCATGAGGAAGTCGTTGCAGCCGTGTGCATCCATGCACCAGCCATCCGTGCAGTATCGGCGAGAATCGCGTCTTGTCAAGAAATGTTTTTGAAAAGCACTCCATATAGCCCCGGCCTTGGCCGGGGAAACTTTGCGAGCGCGGAGAGTCACCCAACTCGCAATTCCAGTCGCCATCGCTTTTGTCCTGCTTGGCCGGGGAAACTTTGCGAGCGCGGAGAGTCACCCCGGCTAAAGCCGGGGCTATATGACGATTTTTACGACGGCATGTTGAACAACCCGCCCCTTCGTGCGTCTATCCTCAAAGACGCTATTCCTTCTTCGGAGATTCGCCATGTCCATCGCTCATCGCTTGCCCGTGTTCTGCATCCTGTCATTGTTATTCCTCGCCGCCCTTCCGATCCAGCTTCGCGCACAGGATGAAAAGTACATCGACCTGCCTGTGACCCGCGCCGTCCTCTTTTCCTCAGGCGTGGGTTACTTCGAACACACCGGCAACGTCGATGGCGATGGCACCGTGCGCCTGAGCTTCAAGACCGATCAGATCAACGATGTCCTCAAAAGCATGGTGCTCATGGATCTCGATGGCGGCACCGTCACCAGCGTCGCCTACGCCAGTAATGATCCCGTCGATCGGGCACTCAGCTCATTCTCCATCGACATCAGCGGCCAGCCCACACTCGCTGACCTCCTGCGTCAACTTCGCGGCGCAGAAGTCGTCGTCGATACCATCACTGGCAAAATTCTAGGCGTTGAAGAAGAAACTAAAACCACCGGCAACCCCCCCGTCACCACCACCGAATACATCCTTCGCCTCGTGACCGACAAGGGCATTCAGTCCGTCCGTCTTTCCGCGACGACCAGCCTGATGTTCACCGACAAGAAAATGCAAGGCGAACTCAACGAAGCTCTCGCCCTGCTCATCGGCGCCAAAGACACCGATCGCAAACCCGTCGATGTCCGTTTCGTCGGCAAAGGAAAACGCCGAGTGCGCATCGGCTACCTCGTCGAAAGCCCCGTCTGGAAAACGTCCTACCGCCTGGACCTCTCACCTGAAAAACCTCTCCTGCAAGGCTGGGCCATTGTCGAAAACACATCCGACAACGACTGGAAAGCGGTGAATCTCTCGCTCGTCAGCGGCCAGCCAATCTCCTTCATTCAAGACCTCTACACCCCGCTCTACGTCGAGCGCCCTGTGGTGGTACCCGAGCTTTATGCCTCGCTGCGTCCGCGTCTTTATGAAGAAGGCCTCGCACTGGGTGGCAAGATGGACAAACTCGCAGAGGCCAATGAAAAAGGTGCCGCACGAATCCGCGGCAATGCCCCCGCAGCACCGGCAGCCAGCGCAGGCGTGGCCTATGAACGCAGGTCGGAGCAGGCCCAGTCGCTCAAAGATGAAGCATTCGACCTAGGCTCCAGTGTGCAGGCGATGGCCTCCGGCGGCAGCGTCGGCGAACTCTTTCAGTTCACCATTCATCACCCCGTCAACATGCAGCGCCGCCGCAGCGCGATGCTCCCCATCGTCAATCAAGCCGTCAAAGCCGAGAAAGTTTCCGTTTACAACCAGCAGCAGCACGCCACCACCCCGCTCAACGGCGTCTATCTCCTCAACGACACCGGCATCAAACTCCTCTCAGGCCCGGTCACCGTTTTCGACGGCGGCACCTACGCAGGCGATGCCCGCATCGGCCACATGGCACCCAATGAAAAACGCCTGCTCAGCTACGCCATGGATCTCGCCGTCACCATCGACCCCAGCAGCAACAGTTCCAACCGCGTCACCGCCGCCAAACTCGTGCGCGGCGTCCTTCATGTCACTCGCATGACATCCTTCACACAGACTTACACCGTTAAGAACAAAGCAGCACAAAAGCGCACGCTCATCATCGAGCATCCCTTCGTCAACGGCCGCAACCTGATCGCACCGAAAACCTTCGAAGAAAAAACGCCGCAGGTCTATCGCTTCCGCGTGCCCATCGAAGCCGACACCACCGGAACCTTCATCGTCGAAGAACAACAGCCCGGCACGCAGCAGTTGGGCATCATCGGCAACAACCCCAATAGCTATCTGGCTTATGTCAGTGAAGGTGCCGTGAGCGATGCCGTGAAGGAAGCGCTGCGCAAAGCTGCCGCACTACAAAACGAACTGAACCAACTCGATAGTCAAGTGAACCAGTTCACCCAGCAGAAAAACGCCATCGAGCAAGGCCAGGATCGACTGCGCAAGAACATCGAAACCGCCGGCCGCGACACGCAGCTTGGCAAACGCTATCTCGACAAACTGACCCAGGAAGAAGACGCCATCGAAAAACTCGAAGCCCAAATCGAAGAAACCCGCGCCAAAGCAAACACCAAGCGCAAAGAACTCGCCGACTATCTCAACGGCCTGAATCTGGAGTGATCTCCCAAAAGCCGCTCGCGGCTTCGCTCCACCGCCGCTTGCGGCGTAGCGACGTCAGCGCTGTGATCCACGACAACAACGTACCCCCAATACCCCGACGGCTCGCAGACTCGCAGACTCGCTTCAGTATTGAGATTGTTTCCCGCCGCTCGCGGCTTCGCTCCGAGCATCGCGCTTTCAGACAGAGTCTGGCAATCATGTATCAACACCCAGCGGGAGTCATCGTTACTGATGAACTCCCGCTGCTTTTTTTGTCCGATGATGTTGTTAATTATGCTTGAAAAGTGCCTTCAAAAAAATATCCGGGAAACCTATTATTTAGCTTGACAGACACGACTAAGCGGTTCATACTGTGGATGCAGGTAAAGCATGTCCTTGCCTGAGAAAGATGCCAGCCCCCGATCCTGTGAGGGAACCTCTGGCAGTAGCAAATTCACCCGTGCCTATCTAAAAAGGCCAAAAGGAGAATCGTCATGAATTTTCGCAAAATGTCCGCAGCGTTGGCGTTGGCTGGTGTGGTGTCGGTCACTTCCACTGCCCACGCGTTGCCCATTATTCGCGGTACAGGAGATACAGCACTAATCGGCAACGACCTGACTGATCTAGGCAACAACGGCGTTGAAACTTCTTACGCTCCACCGGGAAATCTGGGCGGCTTCGATGCGGTGTTCTTCGCCAGTAGCGAAGCTGGATTCAACGCAACTGCGGGTTCAGAGGGAGCCTTTAACGTCTTCGACAATCTCACCGGCGGCGGCAACAACAAATGGTGCTGCCAAGGCGTCTCGGAAGCCACTGATGGCTCGGGGCAGTTCGTTGGTGCGGATTTCAGGACGACCTTGGCCGCGGGGATCAATACAAGCATCGTACTCAACCGCTTCACGATGACCACCTCCAACGATTCCGCCAACCGCGATCCCGATGTCTGGGCCATCCAAGGCTCCGACGGAGGGGTCATATGGACCAACATCTTCAGCACCACCACCAATCTGTTTTCAGCCACACGCAATCAAGTGTTGGAGTTCTCCGTGGCCAACGGCGACTTCATCACGCCCATCGGCTTCGATCAGTTCCGCCTGTTCGTCGATTCCACGGCTGGCTCAGGCGCGTTTGCCCTTGGTGAACTCGAACTGTTCGGCAATATCGTGACCATCCCCGAACCCGCCACCGCAGCGCTCGGCGCAACGGCTCTGGCCGGCCTCATGCTGCGTCGCCGTCGCACCGTGTAATGAAGTGATTGAGTTTTCAGTCTGTTGAAACGAATAAAGCCCCGCCGCGAAGGTGGGGCTTTTTATTTTGATCGGTGTCGTCTTCGATCTGACTTGACTCATTCACCAGAACCCATGCTGCCTTCACTGCCGATCTGAATGGGGTGTTTGGTGGGTGTGCCTTCCACGCGGACATTTCACGGTAGGTTTATATATAAATTAACCATTGATATAGTGTTCAATACGTGATATACTACGCCTGGCTTGACGGGTTTGTTCATCTCTTCACCATTGAGGGTAACCGGGTAGACGTCTACCCGTTTACCCCTAGACACGAGATAATCACAGTATATAACACGACTTAACACGATAGACGCAATTGAAAAAACGCGCAGGTAGACAAAACTCAACAACAGAAAAACCTTGACGCACCTTGGATGCAATCGCACTGCTGCAAATGGACATTGCAACAATTCACTTCGCAAGGCGACACGACCTTCTTACCTCGTGTGTTAGCATGGCCCGTCCTCACATTGGAGTTTTACATGCGACATGCCCACACCATCATCACCGTGATCTGCCTGGCGATCCTTACGCTCCATCAGCCTTGCGCAACGCTTGCTGCCGATGGCTCGCCTCGCAACATCATCTTCATACTTTCCGATGATCACCGCTTTGATTTCATGGGCTTTCATCCGGGCGCACCGCGCTGGCTTGAGACGCCTGCGCTGGATCGCATGGCTCGTGAGGGAGCGCACTTTGTGAACGCGTTTGTCTCGACTTCGCTTTGCTCGCCCAGCCGCGCTTCCATCTTGACCGGGCAGTACATGCACCACCACAAAATCGTGGACAACCAAAGGCCCCAACCAGTGGGCACGCGCTTCTTTCCTGCCGATCTTCAGACCACCGGCTACCAGACCGCCTACGTCGGCAAGTGGCACATGGGCCACGATCACGATCAGCCACGCCCGGGCTTCAACCACTGGGTCAGCTACAAAGGCCAGGGCACTTACACCGATCCCGATCTCAACATCAACGGCAAACAAGTGAAATCGCTAGGCTACGAAACCGATGTCCTCACCGATCTCGCCATCCAGTGGCTCGCCAAGGAGCGCGCCAAGGACAAACCCTTTTTCCTTTACCTCTCCTTCAAGGCTCCGCACTATCCGTTTCAACCCGCACCGCGCCACAAAGGCATTTACCGCGATAAGCCGATCCCTTATCCGCAGACCATGGCCCGTACCGAGCAGAACCTGCGCACGCAGCCTAAGTGGGTCAAAGAGCGTCGCTACTCCATTCATGGCATCGACCACATGGAGACCGGCAAGTTCGATGATGATCCGGTGCCAGACTTCGACGACCTTTACCGCTCATATGCGGAAGCGGTACACAGCGTGGATGAAAACGTCGGCAAAGTGCTGAGGCATCTCGATGATGCAGGCCTGTCGAAAAACACACTGGTGATCTACATGGGCGACAACGGCTTCCACCTGGGCGAACATGGTTTCTACGACAAGCGCGATGCGTTTGAGCCTTCCATGCGCGTGCCGCTATTGGCCTGGGCACCGGGCTTGATTGAGCCGGGCACGAAGGTGCAGAAGATGGTGCAGAACATCGACATCGCCCCGACGATTCTCGAAGCGAGCAATACGAAAGCACCAGCGACAGCGAAATATGACGGCCGCTCCTGGCTGCCACTAGCACAGGGCAAAGAACCTGCGGGCGAACCTTGGCGCGATCACATTCTTTATGAATATCACTGGGAGTGGAACTTTCCCGCAACGCCCACGCTGCTGGCCATTCGCACTGATCGGTACAAATACGTTTACTACCACGGCACGTGGGACATCGATTCATTCCACGATCTGAAACTCGATCCGCACGAACGCCACAACCTCATCAGTTCGCCCGATCAGCAGGAACGCATCGCCGAGCTGCGCAAGAAAATGTTCGATGCGTTTGAAGCGTCTAATGGTTTGAACCTGCCGCTGCGCCCACCGGCGGGCGATCGATTGGATCAGCGCAAGCTGGAGTGATGGGTGAGTGTATGGTGAGCCGCGACTCAACGAGTCGCGGACGCCACCGGCATGAATGGGTAATCGATCTCGCCAAGTGTCACGAGGCTACGGACTGTTGCGCCATGTGCGCACAAGCTACACCACTGTGGCAGTACGTTTTCTCTAATAACACCTGCAAGATATTCGTGTGCGTCCGCGACTCGTTGAGTCGCGGCTCCACCTTGTCTTACTTGCCATCGCCCTTCTTCTCCGTCGGCGGCGCCTTGCGCGGGGCCTTGGCTGGCTCCCAGATCTCTTCCATCAGCTTGAGGATCTCTGGCTCTGTCTCTTTCAATTCCGCACGATTGAACGGAAAGAAATCGTTGGTGCCAAAGTAAGCCTCGGTCATCTCCGCGAAGAACTCTTTGTGATTCGTCAGTGCGTAATGTGGCCCTCGAACACCGGTGAATCGCAGTGTTTTTTCGCCTCGGCCACTCTTCTTGTAATTCTCATACACCTTGATTACCCGAGCATCGTCAAAGCCAATCACCTGATCGTGGTAAGCGTGCGTGAGTTCGTGGAGCAGCACCCAGGGCATTTCGTTGGTGTTGCGTTTCGTCGATACATCGACCGCGCGGGGGAGATGAACGCATCGCTCCAGGTCGGCGGCAAAGCCATTGTCCGTGAGCCACTTGGCGGAGGGGTGATATTGCATCGGGCCAAGCTTGCCGTGGGTAAGATCGAGAACAATGACGATCTTCTGCATTTTTTCGACGTGCTCCTTGGGGACAATCATGATGATGTCAGTAAGCTTGTTGTCGATGTATCGCAGCGCCTTGAGGCGCAATGCTTCATTAGCAGCAGTGAACAGCCGATCATCAACGCGCAGCGTCCAGCCTTGCACCTTGACGATGGTGCGCTCGGTGGGCAGCTTGGCCCCGTCATCTGCCAAAGCTTGGGTGCTCAAGGCGAGCACTAAAGAGAGTAGAACAGTTCGAGCAATCAGTGAACGCATGTGAAACCTCGTCAAAAAATGGAGAGTTGGTGCAGCATTATACTACTTGACCGATCGTACTTGAAGGTATCACGAGCAGGATCTAATCACACCTGCCTCGCGTGCGCCAAGTCCAAGCAATCGCTAAACTGGCCGCATGGATTCACAACTTGATTCGCTACTGATTTTGTCGCTCGCCAGCGGGCTGGGGCCGATCATTACGCGCCGCGCTATTGCGGCCATGGGATCGGCGCAGGCGGTCGTTGAGTGCAGCGTGCATCAACTCGCACAGGTTGAAGGAGTGGGTCAGCGCAAGGCGCAGGACCTTCGCCGATCGATGGATGAAGTGCTTGAGCAGAATCTACTGGTACGCGAGAAGGCCCTGATTGAAGAACATCACGTCACACTGATTGCCTTCGAAGATGAAAGCTACCCCGCGCTGCTGCGGCATATCAGCGATCCTCCTCCAATGCTTTATGTGCGCGGCGACATTCGCAAGGAAGATGCGCTGGCGCTGGCTGTCGTGGGTGCACGAAAGTGCAGCGGGTATGGCAGAGAACAGGCCGATCGGCTCAGCGCTCTTTGCGTGCAATCAGGCCTGACCATCATCTCCGGCGGCGCGATGGGCATCGATACCGCAGCTCACCACGCAGCTGTTCGTGCAGGTGGCCGCACCATCGCGGTACTGGGCAGCGGACTGGCGCAGCCTTATCCCAGTGAAAACAAAGCACTCTTTGATCGCATAGCCGGTGACGACAACAACCAACCGCGCGGCGCTGTCATCAGTGAACTGCCCATGACCGCGCCGCCCATCGCACAGAATTTTCCCAGGCGGAATCGCATCGTTTCAGGCATGTCGCTGGGTGTACTCGTCATCGAAGCATCACTGCGATCGGGCGCACTCATCACCGCTCGCATCGCGGCAGAGGAACATGGCCGCGAAGTTCTGGCGCTGCCTGGCCGAGTCGATTCGAATTCTTCAGCGGGCTGTCACAAGATCATCCGCGAAGGTTGGGCGACGCTCGTGACCAATGCGGCAGACATCCTCGATGGCCTTGGCGAGACCGGCTCACTCCTGAAAGCTGGCATGACCGTCGATGAACAAGGTCGCGACAGACCTGCGGCCGAGCCTTCGCTCTTCGAGCAGAACCTTTCCGATTCGCAGCAGAAGATCATCGCAGCGCTGAGCCAGCCGCGACAACTCGAAGAACTCGCAGGCATCACTGGTTTGCCTGTTCACAAACTCCAAGCTGATCTCACCATGCTCCAGATTCGCAGCGCAGTGGCGAAGGAAGGCATGATGTACCGAAGATCGCGCACACATAGCCCCGGCCTTGGCCGGGGGAACGCCACGAATACGGAGAGTCACCCCGGCTAAAGCCGGGGCTTTGTGGGGTTTTCATACAAGCTCTAAGAACCAGGTTGCTGCGTGGCATAGTGCAATTGTGAATGGTGGGCCACAGCGCTGACCACGCTACGCCGCAAGCGGCGAGAGTACACTGATATCACATCACTCAGATCCTGCATCATCGCTGGCCACTGGAGTTTTCATCATGTCCAACTTATCCCGCTTCGCCTTTGCTTTCCTGTTGCTGCTGCTCACCTCGCCACTGCTGGGCGAATCGCAGACCGGTCGCTTTCTCTATGCCAGTACGCCCGATGGCGCGCAGGCTGGCGGAAGATCGGGCACGGGCATTGTCATCTTCGACATCGACAACGGCCACAAGTTTGTCCGCCGCATTGACATCCCCATCTTCAAGGAAGGCATCCGCGGCTTCACAGGCAACGCGAAGAACCGCTGCGTTTACTACTCGACCACCAACCGTCGCCTGGGCTGCTTCGACATCGAAACAGAAAAGGTCATCTGGGAAAAACAGTTCGATGCAGGATGCGATCGCGCTTCGATCACCCCCGATGGCAAAACGCTCTACGTCCCCACCGGCTGGTGGTATGCAGGCAAAGATGGCGGATTCCTCGTCGTCGATGCGAAGACCGGCGAACTGATCAAGCGACTGCCCGTCGGGCTCCAGGCTCATAACAGCATTGCCAGTCTTGATGGCCGATATGTTTATCTTGGCACGCGCACGATGCTGACCATGTTCGACACGAAGGATCACAGCGTGGTTCAGCAGATCACGCCGGTGGGTGAGAGCGGCGTCTTTCCATTCACTGTCACCAGCGACAACGCGATCGCTTATGTGTGCCTGGGCGGACACGTGGGCGTCGATGTGGTGGATCTCAAGCAAGGCAAGGTGTTGCACCGCGTGCTCGCCGGGGATCAGCCGATCAAACATCGCACGCACGGCGCAGGTCTGACGCCTGATGAAAAGGAACTTTGGGTCAGCGATCAAGATGGCAAGAAGCTATTCATCTTCGATGCGACCAAGATGCCCCCTGCCCCGCTGGGCCACGTCGAACTCTCCACAGGCGGCCACGGCTGGGTCTGTTTCAGCCTCGATGGCAAATACGCGTGGTGCCACTCGCCGGATGTTTTCGATGTGAAGACCCGGGAGCTTGTCGCGACACTCAAAGACGAAAACGGCAAGCCCTTCAGCAGTTCGAAATTTATTCAGATCGACATGAAGGATGGCAAGGTGGTGCAGATGGGCAGCGAGTTCGGCGTCGGCAGAAAGCCCGTCGCGCAGTGATCGAAGACTGCTGATGCTGCGCTACTGAACATCATCAAGGAATCGCCAGTAGCTCGGCAGCGGTCCAATACTCAGCGCGATCCGCCGTCTGCGCTCGCACCTGAGCGACGCGACTGGCCGAGATCGGCGTTGCTGCGTTTGCGAATCGCTGGCGAACGTAAGAAAGAACCTCCGCGAGTTCTTCATCGCGCAGCATCGGCCCAAAGCCTGGCATTTCCAGTTCGAACTTCACACCACTAATTTCAACGGGGCCTCGCAGCCCTTGCAGCGCGATGCGAATCATGCGCCCATCAGGCCCGCTCACCCAGGGTGAACCAGCCAGCGGCGGAATCGAGTTAGCAACTCCCGCGCCATCATGCTGATGACAGGTGGCACAGTACGACTGAAACAGGATCAAGCCTCGTTCATGTTGTGCATGAAGGTTCGGAGTAGGCGTGCTTGAATTTGAAGTGCATCCGATCAGCTGCCAGAGCAGTGCGATCATCATCAGCGCCGTCAGCCGCCAGTGGCATCGCATGTCGGATTCCAGTTGATGAAGCTATCAGGGCGTCGATGTGGTGATTGGATCGGTGCGAAGTGCGCTGGCTGCTTGCTCGGAGGCGACCGCAGCAGCAGACTCATCAACATTTACGGGCGCGACTGGCGTGACGGGCATGACGGGCATGACGGGTGCAACCTCCGCTGTTTTCTCAATCTTCGCCGCCGCTACTTTCTTGTTGGGGTCGCTGATCTCGGAGAAGCCTTGGGTCATGCTCGTACCAACGCCAAAGCCGGTGAGCAGGATCATCGCAGCACAGGTGAACAGCAGCGCCTGCCCGGTGGCCAGCGGGAAAGACGGGCGATCTTCGGTGTCGGTGGCGAAGACCATGTAATAGACGGGGCGCATGTAGAAATAGAGACTGATGAGCGTGTTGATGAGCAGCACTGCGATGAGCACCATGCCGCCGGTGCCCAGACCGCCCATGGCTTTGGCGATGTAGATTTTGCCCATGAAGCCGCCTAAGCCGGGCATGCCGAAGAGGGAGAGGAGGAAGAGGATCAGTAGTGCTGCGATGGCGGGAGAGCGTTTGATGAGGCCGGTGTAATCGCGGATATCTTCGCTGCCGGTTTTGGCGGCAACGAGGCCGACGATGGTGAAGGCGCCTAGGTTCATGAAGAGATAAACGAGGATGTAAAAGAGCAGCGCGGTGGCGACATCGCCGCCCGATTTTTCAGGGTGAATCAGCGCAGCCATGCCCATGATCATGTAGCCCGCATGAGCGATGGAGCTGTAAGCGAGGAGCCGTTTGAAATTGTTCTGATGGAAGGCGAGCAGGTTGCCCCACGTCGCGGTGACGCCGCCGAGGATAGCGACGGCGACGGCGAGGCCGGTGAACAGATTCTTGCCGATGATCGGATCAATTTCACGGGCGATGCCGAAGGCGTGAATGACGCGGGCGGTCAGAATGACGGCTGCGCCTTTGGAGGCGACAGAGAGAAACGTCGTGACGCTCATCGGTGCGCCCTGGAACACATCGGGGCACCAGAAATGCATCGGCACAGCCGAGAGCTTGAACGCAAAACCGGCGAACATGGCGAGCATGCCCAGAGCAAGCAGCGGCGACATGCCACCACTGCGAAGAGCCGCCTCGGCAACACCGGGCAGCGAGAGCGTGCCTGTCGCGCCGTAGATCAGCGACATGCCATAGATCATCACGGCGGAAGCAACGGAGCCGAAGAGCACATACTTGAGCGAGCCTTCCGTGCCGCGTCTGCCTTGCTTGCGGAAACCGGCGAGAGCGAAGCTGGGCAGCGAGGCGGCTTCGGTGGCGACGACGATCATCAGCAGATTGTTGGCCGACGCCATGAGCGACAAGCCGAAGGTCGCGCCCAGAAGCAGGCAGAGGAAATCAGGCGTATCGAAGGCGTGGCCGCGCTCCGGTTTGAGCAGCCACCACTGCCCGACGATCAGGGCAGTGAAGACGATGAGCATGAGCTTGAAGAACTGACTGAAGGGATCGACGACCAGCATGCCATGGAAAAGCGAGCGCGGCATCGAGGCCGTAGCGGGAATGAAAATGAGCGCCGCCAGCAGCGCCACCAGCGAAGCAACGACGGGCAGGCGGATGTCCAGCCTGCGAATGAACGGCACGAGAATGACGGCGCACATACCCAGCACCAAGCAACACTCCGGGGCGACCTGCGCCACATCGGAGAAGAAGCTGGAGAAGCGCTGCGAGCTGTCAGTGATGGTCAGGTCCACGGGGAGTCCTTAAAGGCGAAATCGAGTTCTGAGTTCAAGGTTCTGAGTTCAAAGTTCAAGGTTCAAGGTTCAAGGTTCAAGGTTCAAAGTTCTGTCCACGTTGTCGGTTGTGCCTTCGTCTGGATCACAACTTTGAACTTTGAACTTTGAACCTTGAACTCGATTTGGTCGGGTCATCCGCCGACGACGCCCAATGTTTTCATGAGGGAATCAAACGTCGTGCCGGTGAGGGCGAAGACGAGGTACGGGATGATGCCGAACACCAGGGCCGCGATGCCCAGCGTGGTCATGATGAAATATTCACGGCGATTCACCGGCTCATAATGATCGTATTCAGGTTTGTCGTGGCCCATGTAAACGCGCTGGAACATCCAGAGGATGTAGCCTGCGGTGAGCACCACGCCAAACGCGGCCAGAGCGCCGAGTATGTAAACAGAACCGGGATCGGTGCCGCCGACTTGGCCCACACCTGCGGCTTCAAAGGTGCCCAGCAGCACCATGATTTCACCGATGAAACCGCACAGGCCGGGCAGCCCCATGCCTGCGAAGAACCCGAGCAGCGACCAGCCGCCAAACTTAGGCCAGCGGAGCCACATACCACCGAAGCGATTGAGATCGCGGTGATGGGCACGTTCGTAAAGGACGCCGACGAGGAAGAACATGAGGGCGCTGGTGATGCCGTGGCCGATCATCTGGAAGTACGCACCATCGAAGCCGGTGCGGGTCATGACGGCCAGGCCGAGCGTGACGTAGCCCATGTGGCTGACGGAGGAATAGGCGACGAGTTTTTTCCAGTCGGTCTGCGCCATCGCACAAAGCGCACCGTAGATGATGGCCAGGACACCGAGCGTGGCGACGGAGCACCAGAAGAGCTGGCCCGCAGCCGGGAAGATCGGCCAGGTGATTCGCATCATCGCGTAGCCACCCATTTTCAGCAGCACGCCCGCCAGAATCATCGAGATCGGCGTCGGCGCTTCCACGTGAGCATCAGGCAGCCACGTATGGAACGGCACGCCCGGCAGCTTGATGAGGAACGCAATCAGCGTCAGCCAGAACGCCCACTTCGCAAACGCCCAGTACTTGCCTTGCAACGGCTCAGCGGGTGCGGGCACGCCCGCCTTCTTGGCGGCATCCAGATCCAGCACATACTTTGTCTGCACAGTGCCCAGCCGCGGCGCAAATAGCTCCTTGATCTTGCTGCCATCGATCGTCACATCTTCGACCACGCCTTCCGCATTGGTTCGCTGCTCGACGACCGTCTTGCCCTGCAGCGCCATCATGTGCCAGGTGTTCTTCGCCCCGCCGGTAGCCTGCGGTGTGTAGAAGAAGAGGCCGAGCATGACGATGAGCAGACAGATCGAGCCGGCCAGTGTGTAAAGGAAAAACTTGATCGCCGCATATTCCTTGCGCGGCCCGCCCCAGATGCCAATCAGAAAATACATCGGCAGCAGTGATATTTCAAAGAACACATAAAACAGAAACATGTCCAGCGAAAGGAACACGCCCAGCATGCCCGAGAGCAGGAACATATAGAGAGCCATGTACGCGTGGGTACTCTTTTCGATGTTCATCGAAGCGAGCACGATGAGTATGGACAGAGCCGTGGTGAGCAGCACCAGCGGCAGCGAGATGCCGTCGAGTCCGGTGCGGTAATAGACATTGATGCCCTCAATCCAAGACACGGCTGTCTCGAAATGAATGCCCGTGTTCACATCGGCAGGCGTGGAGAGGAAACCCACGAGCAGCAACAGACTCAATACAAACGTCGCAATGGACGTGTAGAGAGCCGTCAGCTTGGCCTGCTGCTTAGTCGGTGCCATGAGGCAGGCCACCGCACCGATGCAGGGAAGGAAGATCATCAGGTTGAGGATGAATTTCATGTGGAAACCAGGAGCAGAGGTCAGAGGTCAGAAGTCAGAGGTCAGGAGTCAGCGAATCAGTTCAGTCGTTTAGCGGCGGGCCAGAGGCTTTGCGGCGGCCCGCGTTGGCCTTCATTTTTCATTTCCATCAGTGCTTCGTCACCATCACCACCACCATCACCGCGATCATCGCCAAGCTGGCGACGGTGAGTGTGATCAGTACATAAGCTCGCACGCGGCCGCCTTGCGATGAACGCAACATCGAACCGGAGTTGAACGCGAAGCTGGCGGCACCATTGACCGCGCCATCGACGAATTTGTTATCCACTTTGCCGGTCACATTCGCCCACATCTTCGTGAGCAGGCCGACGAGATTAACGATGCCATCGACGATGATCTTGTCGAAGAGGGCCGCGATGCCGGCGATCGTCTTGCCGAGGTTGACGGTGAAGATGTCGTAGAAGGCGTCGAAGTAAAACTTGTTGAGCACCCATTTGTGAATGAGATTGACGCCCGGCAGTTTCACAATTTTCTCAGCCCGGCCAAGGCCATCCTTATAGAACCAGATACCGCTGCCGATGGCGAGTATCCAGGCAAAGCCGAACAGGAGCGGGCCGTGGATGTAGTGTTCGCCGTGATGAACATCAGCAGCACTTTGCACCCAGGCTTGGCCGGTGCCTGAATAGACCTCGATGGTCTTGGTCATGTGAGCGTGGGTCTGTTCGATGAGGCCATACCAGAGGAAAATCGGCACGCTGATGAGCGCGATGGTAGCGAGGATGAGCTGAGGCACGACCATCGTTTTGGGTGCTTCGTGAGCGTTGTCATATAGATGCTGATCGCGTGGCTTACCTAGGAAAGTCAGGGCAAAACTGCGGGCCATGTAAAACGCGGTGAGGTACGCGACAAGCACCGGGCCCCAGAAAAAGAGAGCGCCCATCACGTGGCTGTAGTTGTATGCACCGGCGATGATGCCATCCTTGGAGTAGAAACCGCTGATGCCCAGATTCAGCACAGGGATCGAAGCGCCCGCGATGGCGAGTGTGCAGAGGAAGTAAGCCAGCGCGGTCATGGGCATTTTGTCCTTGAGGCCGCCGTAGAAGCGCATGTCCTGCTGGTGATGGGCACCGTGAATGACCGAGCCGGCACACTGGAAGAGGCAGCACTTAAAGAACGCGTGAGTGAACAGGTGATAGAGAGCGAAGATGTAATTGCCCGTGCCCAGACCCAGGATCATGTAGCCAAGCTGCGAGAGTGTGGAGTAAGCGAGGACGCGCTTGATGTCGGTCATGACCACTGCCATGCAGGCCGCCATGACGAGGGTGATTAGGCCGATGGTGGCGATGAAGAGGTGGGCATCGGGTGTGAGGATCGGATAGATGCGGGCGGTGAGGAATACGCCCGCGGCGACCATCGTAGCGCTGTGCACGATGGAAGAAACGGGCGTCGGGCCTTCCATCGCATCAGGTAGCCAGGTGTGCAGCGGGAACTGGGCGCTTTTGCCGATGGCGCCGCAGAACAGGCCGATGCCTGCGAGGGTCAGCCAAGGCGGCGGATTGGTGATCGAGAAGCCTTCCACTTTGAGCAGTTCAGCTAGGGCACCGAACATGGAAGGGCTGCCGCTCATCGCGCCTTCGCCGCCGGGCAGCAGCATGTTTGCACCGAGCTTGCTGAACAGGATGCCGAAGCCGACGAGGAAACCCGCATCGCCGATGCGGTTCATGACGAAGGCTTTTTTGCAGGCGAGTTGCGGACCACGCTTTTCAAACCAGAATCCGATGAGGAGGTAACTGGTTAGGCCGACCAGTTCCCAGAACACAAAGAGCTGCATGATGGAGTTAGCGGTGACGATGCCCAGCATGGAGAAGGTGAAAAGCGAGAGGTAGGCGAAGAAGCGTTCAAAGCGTTTGTCGCCGTGCATGTAGCCGATGGAGTAGGTGTGGACGAGGGTTGAAATGAGCGTGACCATCACCATCATCGCGATGGTCAGGCCGTCTACTAGAACGCCCAGATAAAGCCATTTCGCACTCAGGCCCGGCACCGGAATCCAAGGGATATTCCACACCGCCGGCGAACCATCACTGGCGAACCAGAAGAACATGGCCACGATTGAGAGCACACAGGAAAGGCCCATGACGCCGGTGGTGAAGAGCGCGGTCTTGTTGCCGGGCAGGCGACGTTTACCAAAAAGAATGACCGTGACGCTACTCAATAGAGGCAGCAGCGTGGCGAGCGTCAGGAGTGTGATGATGGCTAAGTGCATGAGGAAAAAGTCCAGAGTCCGGAGTCCAAAGTCCGGAGTCTTGTGATTCGATTGTCAGCGGACAAGGCGGGCCGTCATTTCAGTAATGCTCCAGCTTTTAAGACTGCGGACTCCAGACTCTGGACTCCGGACTGTCTTATCCCTTCATCTCATCCGCCTCTTCGACATCGATCGTGCTGAAGCGGTTGTAGAAGTTCAGGAAAATCGCCAGCGCCACCGCAGCTTCAGCAGCGGCGAGCACCACGATGAACATCGCAAACACCAGGCCATCGACATTGGGCTCGTTCACACCGTGCTGAACTTTGAGCGAGTAACGATTGAAGGCCACCAGATTCAGCGCCGCTGCATTGAGGATCAGTTCGACACCGATGAGGATGCCGATGGCGTTGCGCTTGGTGAGAATGGTGGCCACACCTGCGCCGACAAGGGCGAAGGAGAGGAGGACGAAATGAGTCAGGCCGATTTCAAACATAGCTCGGGTATCGGGTTTCGGGTTTCGGATTTCGAGAGGAAGGCAAGACGATACAACCAAGCTTGCCCGACACCCGACACGCGACACCCGACACCCGCTCCTATTCCACTTTTCGCTTTCGGGCCATATACGCAGCACCGATCATCACCACCAGCAGCAGGACGCCTGCCACTTCAAAAGGCACGAGGTATTTCGAGAGCAGACCGCGGCCGATGGTGGCCACTTCGCTGTAACCTTCAGGGACAGGTTTGCTCCCGCCTTCCAGATTCGTATTGATCATCGCCCAGGTCAGCAGGCTGGCCATGAGGATGCCCAGCCCGATGGCGACGGTGGTTTCCCATCCGCTGGCCTTGAGCTGCATGAACGGATTTTTGCTGGTGAGCATGACGCCGAAGATGATCAGGATCAGTGTGCCGCCGGCATAAACGATCAGTTGAATGGCGGCAAGAATCTCAGCATTGAGCATGAAGTAAAGACCCGCCACACCGCAAAGCGTGAAGAGCAGATAGATCGCCATGCGCACGATATTGCTGCTGAGCACGATGGCCCAGGCGCTTAGTGCCGTGAGCGAGGCGAATGCATAAAACAGCACTGCCCCAAGATCGTGGTTGGTATCAATCGCTGATTGCTGTGCGAAAGTCAGCATCAAGAACACCTCAAGTCGAACGACCGAATCGAATGGATGCGGACAAGGTAATGGTGGACGCGGTGAAGGTCAAGACGTTTGAAGTTCAAGGTTCAAAGTTCAAAGTTCAAAGTTGGGAACATGTGCCGCAGCTTGATCGAGTCGTGGCTGCTGTCTTTAACTTTGAACTTTGAACTCTGAACTTTGAACTAATGATTTCAGATCGGCATCCCCGTCACCTGCGCTTCAAACACCAACGAGCCGCGCACCAGTCCTTGCACTTTGCAGATAGACCTGCGCGGCCGCAAATCAGTTTTGATGCCCACCAGATGAAAGCGATCGCCGGGCACGACTTGCCCGCGAAACTTCACACCATCGACCCCCGCAAATCCGATGAAGCCGTCGCTCTTGAGCCAGCGCAGCATCATAAAGCTCGCCAGCTGCGCCGCTGCTTCGATCATCAGCACGCCAGGAAAAATCGGACGGCCGGGAATGTGCCCCTCCACCCAGAATTCATCAGAGCGCACATCCTTGTAAGCCGCGAAAGTGCCCGTCTGATCATCCAGATGAGTGATCGCATCGAGCATGCGCATGTGGCCACGGTGCGGATTGACGCTTTCGATTTCCGCAGTGTCGCAAAGCACTTTGTCGAGGTCGATCGCGGAAATATCAAACAGAAAGGCTGGTGCCATGAAAAACGATCCTGAGGAAAAAGCTGGCGAGCAGGTGGAAAAGAATAGAGATGGAACGGCTGAATCTTGGCAGTGAATTGAGAAAGCGCGGACGTGTGGCACTGGCATGCCGCTGCTCTGAGCGGTTTGCCAGTGGTGGTTCGTATGCGTCTTCTTAATTCACCACGGGCAAACCGTCCAGAGCGACGGCCTGCCCATGCCACACGTATCAAACCACACGTTCAAAGCCAATTCTAGATAAACGGCATCACTCCCCTGCCGTGTCGCCTTCTTCGCCGCCACGGCCTTCGAGCACCTTGGTGCGAAGTTCCTGAGCCGCAGCTTTGACATCCTGCATGGTTTTGCGAACGCGGGTGCCTGCCGCCTTGTTGCCGCCCGCAGTCTTGCGAACGTCATCTTCGACAGCGGCGATGATGGCTTTGAGTTTTTCGTAGGTTTCGAGCATGGGAATGATCTCCAGTTAAGTGACTCACAAAACAACCCCCGAGGCTGGCTCGGCCAACCTCCAACAAGCCCATAGCCTAGCTATTAAGCAGAAAAGGGCAAAAGGCAGAAAGCGAGAAAGCGGGAAAGCGGGAAAGCGGGAAATGAAAGGCTACCGCTCTCCCCTTCCGAATTTTCCGCTTTTCCGCTTTCCCGCTTTTCCTACCTCAGCACCCCCAGCAAACGCTTAAACCGCTCCGTGCCTGCTTCGCGGATCAGTTCGAAGAGCGCCGATTCGGTCGTCGTCGGGATCACGCCCAGTTGTGTCATGCGCAGCACCGCAGCATCGTGATCCGCAGCATGCCGACTGCTGACGGCATCAAGGGCGACGCCTGCGGTGTAGCCGGTGTCGATCAGATCGAGGCAGGTTTGCAGCACGCAGACGTGCGACTCGATGCCGCAGACGATGACGCTGCGAATCTGTTTTTCAATAAGGATCTGCCGCACCGGCTCAATCAGCGCAGAAAACTTCAGCTTCTCCGCCCGGCAAAGCGCCCCGCCCAATCGACCGGCAATCGGCGTAATCGTGTCGCCCAGTCCTTTGCGATACTGCTCGGTCGCCAGCACCGGCAGACCAATCGCAGTCGCTCCATCAATCAGCTTGCCCACTGATTCGATCAGTCGCGTCTGCTCGCGCATCGCCGGGACCAGCTTCTCCTGCATGTCGATCACCAGTAGTGCCGTGTGAGATAGATGAAATCGAGGTATGGCCATGGTGATATTGTAAAGTTTAGTGCCCCGCTGCTGCGAGTGCGTATCGAAAAAAACTTCGCTCTTCACCGCCGCTTGCGGCGTAGCGTCGTCAGCGCGGCGATCCTCCACGTTCGCTGCAATCGCAGTTCTCTATGCCGACCTGAAACCCTGCACATCCCTTGGTCAATCTTTATAGACTGAGTCGCTCTTGACTCGGGGTGGGACTTCGCCCAGCGGCTGTACTTCAATCTGTGAGATGTCGAATGCATAATCTTCGTCGTTCCCAAGGCTTTCCTGCTAGCACCATTTTGCTTCTCATCACCATGGGAATCAGTTCCACTGCTGCCGCAGCGCCAGCCGTGCCCGGCTTCGATCGCTTTTATGCTCAGTCCAAAGACGCCGCCGGCGGCAGGCTGCTGCTGGGCGAACTCAATTGCGTGGCCTGCCACACGATTGCGCCCGCCGCTGCCGCGCTGATCCAGGCCAATCCCGCACCTTCACTCAAGGATGTCGGTAACCGCCTCAATCCTCAGTGGATCGCGGGCTACCTCAAGAACCCCCACGCCGCCAAGCCCGGCACGCGCATGCCAGGCCCGCCTTCATCCGTCCCTGAAAAACTCGTTGATGAACATGTCCAAGTGCTCACGCACTATCTCATGTCCCTCACCGCTGGCGGCGCTCCTCGCGTCAGCGGCAAAGTGGGCAACGGCAAAGCCATCTTCAACAGCGTCGGCTGTGCCGCCTGTCACGCACCCCTTGGCAATGAAGACGCAGTCAAAGATGACAAAGCCACCGTGCCACTGCCCGATGTCAAAGCAAAATACGCCAGCGGTTCAGCACTGGCAGCCTTCCTTCTCGATCCGCACAAATGGCGCGCAGGCGGCCGCATGCCCAAGCTCAATCTCACCAATGATGAAGCCCTCTCCATTGCCAGCGCCTTTGGCCTGGGTGTTTCCACGGTGCGCGTAGGCATTCGCGCCAGTGATGATGAAGCGCTCAAGAAAGCCGCCATCGCAGATGCACTGATCCCCGGCGTGCGAGCCGAGGTCTATGAAGGTAGCTGGGGCAACTTGCCTGACTTTAATTCGCTCAAGGCCAAAGAAACCGTCGTCATGCCGCAGTTCAATGCAGGCAAAACCAGCGGCAAGGACAACATGGCCCTGCGCATGCGAGGCTACCTCAACATTCCCAGTGATGGCGTTTACACCTTCACCACCATCAGCGACGACGGCAGCCGGCTCACCCTCGGCAACGATGTCGTCGTCAACAACGACAGCGTCCACGCGCCCACCACAGTCTCGGGCACCATCGAACTTAAGAAAGGTCATCACGCCATCAGCGTAGAATTCTTCGAAGCAGGCGGCGGCGAAGAACTCACCGTCTTCATCGAAGGCCCCAACATCAAGCGCCAACCGATCAAAGCCAACATGCTCAGTCATCACAAAGATGGCACCTTCATCATCGGCGAGGAAAAGAACGCCGCCGCCGAGGATGGCTTTGTCATGGACCCCGACAAAGCCAAAGAAGGCAAGGCCATCTTCGCGATGGGTGGCTGTGTTTCGTGTCACCAGATCGATGGCGTCAAGCCCAGCGAACTGGCCTTGGCGCCCAAGCCGTTAGCCCAGCTCAAAGGCAGCAAAGGAAAAGGATGCCTCAGCGAAAAGCCCGTTGGCTTTGCGCAGAATTACTCGCTCAGCGCAGCCCAGATCGACGCGATTGCCGCTGCACTGGACACGCTCGATACGGCCACCAAGCCCACACCGGCACAGCTCGTGGATCACACCCTGACGGCCATGAACTGCTTTGCTTGTCATGCACGCGGCGAAAAAGGCGGCCCCGAAGATGGCCACAAAACCGCCTTCACCGGCACCTACGAAGACCTTGCCGATGAAGGCCGATTGCCGCCGCATCTTAGTGATGCGGGTGCGAAGCTGACCAAACCCTGGCTTGCGGAAATTCTCAGCAAAGGCACGAAAGTTCGGCCGTACATGAACACGCGCATGCCGGTCTTCGGTAGTGCAGTCAATCATCTGGTCGAAGATTTCTTCGCGGCTGATAGTGTCAAGAGTGAACTGAAAACACCCGAAGTTTCTGCGAAGGATGCAGTCAAGCATGGCCGCACCCTCGTCGGCACCGGCGGCATGGCCTGTGTGCAGTGTCACGTTTATGCAGGTCAGAAATCTCTGGGACTTCCCGCCATGGATCTCGCCCTGATGACGCAGCGACTCCAGCGCGAATGGTTTGGCAGGTATCTGCTCGATCCCGTGCAGCTTCGCCCCGGCACACGCATGCCTCAGTTCTGGCCCCAGGGCAAAAGCGTGCGGCAGGACATTCTCGATGGCGACACCGCCCTGCAAATCGAAAACATCTGGCAATACCTCAGTCGCGGCGGCAAAGGCCCACTCCCGCCGGGCATCGGTAAGCAAGGCATGCTGCTGGCGCACGACACCGAAGCAGTGCTCTACCGCAACTTCATCGAAGGTGCCGGCCCGCGCGCCATCGGTGTTGGCTACCCCGAAAAAGTGAACATCGCCTTCGACGCCAACACACTCTCCCCCGCGCTCATCTGGCAAGGTGATTTCATTGATGCCAGCAAACACTGGGAAGGTCGTGGCGAAGGCTTCCAGGGACCAGCGGGTTACAGCGTCATCCACCTGCCCGATGGCCCGCCCATCGCCACGCTTGATAGCGAGAGCACCCCGTGGCCGGAATTGCTCAAGGCCAACAATGTCATCCGCGCAGCGGGCATTGATTTCAAGGGCTACTCACTCGATAAGGTGCGCAGGCCCACGTTCATGTACGTCATGAACAACGGCAACGTCAGCGTCAGAGATTTCTACGAAGGCGCTCTCACAAAAGAGAGTGCTGACTCAATGCTCAAACGCACGCTGACCCTCGAAGCCAAGGCTGCCGAAAATATCTTCATCCGACTGGCGGTCGGCGACATCGAATCAACACCCGCTGGCTACCGCGTTGACAAGAACCTGCTGATCAAAGTGACCAGTGATGCAAAGCCCATCGTCCGCGCTGCAGGCAGCAAACAGGAACTGATCGTGCCGGTGAAATTGAACAACGGCAAGGCAGTGATGAGCGCGGAATATGTGTGGTAAGAAAACTGTGCCACCCCAAGCCCGATGGTGAGGCTCTGCGAACCGTAGGGGTATAGGCAATTTCAAATTTGAGATTTGAGATTTAGGATTTGAATATTGTTCGTGATTTGCGATTTGTAATTTTCCTCCCGATTACTTTCCATGAAAAACTTCATTCTCCATACTGTCTTAAGCCTGCTCATCACCTCTTCAGTTTTCGCGCAAGCGAAGAATCCCACCGAGGCTGACTACTACCCGATGGTGCCCTTCACGACGCCCAAAGAAGCCGTGATGGAAGCAGGCGGCCTCGAACTGATGGACGATGGCAAGCTTGCCGTCGGCACGCGCCGCGGCGAAATATGGATGATCGAAAATCCAGCCGAGACTGACCCCGCCAAGATGAACTACAAACTCTGGGCCAGCGGCCTCCACGAAATCCTCGGCTTGGCCAAGCGCGATGGCTGGCTCTACATCTGTCAGCGTCCGGAGATCACCCGCGTCAAGGACCTCGATGGCGACGGCCGGGCCGACCTCTTTGAAACTGTTTCCGACAAGTGGGAAATCTCCGGCGATTACCACGAATACAACATGTCTTCCAAGTTCGACAAAGATGGCAACATGTGGGTCGTCCTCTGCCTCACCGGTTCGTTCTCCAGCAAGGTGCCCTACCGCGGCTGGTGCGTGCGCGTCTCCCACGATGGCAAACTCATCCCCACCGCCAGCGGCATTCGCTCGCCCGGCGGCATCGGCTTTGGCCCAGATGGCGAAGTCTTCTACTGCGACAACCAGGGGCCATGGAACGGCACCAGTGGATTCAAACACCTCACGCCCGGCTCCTTCCAAAGTCACCCCGGCGGTTTCGAGTGGTTCAAGCTCCCCGAAGTCAATGCTGCCATGGGCCCGCGCCCCGCAGAACCCAAATCCAAGAGCCGATTCCATATCGAAGCCGCACGCCTGCCTCACTACACGCCCCCTGCCAATCTCGTCCCCCACGCCAAACTCGGCAACTCCGCCAGTGGCGTGGAATACGATGACACCAAAGGCAAGTTCGGCCCCTTCGCCGGCCAGATGTTCATCTCCGATCAAACCTTCTCGCAGGTCAATCGCGTCTTCCTCGAAAAGATCAACGGTCGCTATCAGTCCGCTGTGTTCGCCTTCCGCTCAGGCTTTGGCTCGGGCAATGTGCCGATGCTCTTCGATCGCACCGATGGCTCGCTCTACGTCGGCGGCACCAACCGTGGCTGGGGCTCACGCGGCAACAAACAAGGCGCTGTTGATCGGCTCTACTGGAACGGCAAGGTGCCTTTCGAAGTCCACGAAATGCGCATCAAGCCCGACGGCTTTGAACTGACCTTCACGCATGAAGTCGATAAGGAAACCGTAGCTGACCTCAAGAGCTACGCGATTAAAACCTACACCTACATCATGCAATCCGACTACGGCAGCCCCGAAGTCGATCCCACCACGCCAACGATCAAGAGCATCAAAGTCGGCGCGGATGGCAAGAGCGCGCGGCTGATCATCGACGGCCTGGTCATCGGTTCCGTACACGAACTGACCATGCCCGGCATCCGCTCGGCGAAAGGCCTGCCGCTGCTGCATAACACTGGGTATTACACGCTTTGGAATCTGCCCAAGGAGTGAGCGCCAAATAAGCGAAGATTGAAGTGAGGCTACGGAACTGCCGCGTGAAATAGGCGGGGTGCGTCAATTCCTGTTTGCTTCTGATGCGCTTTCAATTATCGTAATGTCGTCAATAGCCGCATTCGTCGGCAGCATTCGCAAGACAACAAGGTTTGGAGCGTTTCATTTTGTCCGACTTCGTTTCACTTACTTTGAGGCAGAAGTGGCAACGTCCACGCAGCACTGCGGGCTTCACGGTGCCTGAACTGCTCGCCGTGGTTGCGGTGATTTCCATCATCATGTCGATTCTGCTGCCGAGTTTTGGGGAAGCGCGCGAGCGCGCTCGCCTGATGATCTGCCGCAGCAACCTGCATCAGATCGCCATCGGCTCCCGAAGCTACGCCACCGAAACAAGGTACATGCCCAACGGCTATGAAGCTGGCACACAGTGGATCGTCTGGGTGCCGGAGATTTTTGAGCACGCTCCCGATCCCAAGCTGTTTTACTGCCCCACTGCTCCAGCCGTCGCCAAATGGGCTGGCGTTCGCTTTGGCAGTGGCCTGCCTGCACAGTACGGATACAAGCTGGATCAGGTGCGCATCCACGCCAGCGAAAACTTCAGCTATGGCCACAACAACGGCGGCTCAAGCGACAACAACAATCCTTCCCTTGGAGTGGGCGATCATGTCGGCGCAGGATGGAACCGCATCACCATGGTCAAGGCTGGCTCCAACTTCATCATGTACGGCGACTCCACCGTCGATGGGCTGTGGGATCATTTCATCGATGAAGACATCATGGATGGCACCGGCCGATCCGAGTTCCCCGCTGATCGTCACAACGGCGGCGCACACATCGCTTTTGGCGACGGTCACGTCGAACACATTCTACAGAAATATCTGATTTATCTGGGCAGCGAAGGCACCGCCTTGCCCGAGATGCGTCGCCGATGGAACAATGACAACGAGCCGCACTAAGCCGCGAGCGCCAGACACGTCGCTTTTCTTCCAGCCATTACGTTGAGAATCACCCCCACCCTTCCACCACATCGCGCAGCTGTTTGAGTTGATCGAGCAGCTTGAGCGTGGTCTCCACAGGAAGCATCGTCGCGCCATCGCTCAGCGCACTTTTGGGGTCAGGGTGAGTTTCAATAAATAAAGCTTGCACACCCGCAGCGACGGCTGCCTTGGCCAGCAGCGGCGAGCGCTCGGGGCGACCGCCTGATTTGGTGCCGCCGCCACCCATGCCCGGTTGCTGCGTGGAGTGCGTCACATCAAAACAGACGGGCCAGCCCAGGTCCATCATGTCGCCCAGGCCGATGTAATCGTTGACGAGGCGACCGTAGCCGAAGAAGGTGCCGCGCTCGGTGAGCATGAGGCGAGGCGAGGCAGCAGCATCAGCGGCGGTCGTTGCCTCGGCGAGTTTTTCAACGACGTTCTTCATTTCTGCGGGCGCCACAAACTGTCCCTTTTTCACATTCACAGCTTTGCCCGTGCTGGCGGCAGCGACAAGGAGATCAGTCTGGCGACAGAGAAAAGCCGGGATTTGCAGGAGATCGATAGCCTGCCCTGCCGGTGCTGCGTGCGAAGGTTCGTGAATATCGGTGGTGGTGGGCACGCCCAGTTTCTTGCCCACGGCTTCGATGAGTTTCAGCCCTTCATCAAGGCCCGGCCCGCGTGCGCTGTGAATCGAAGTGCGATTGGCTTTGTCATAGCTCGCTTTGAAGATGTAGGAAAAACCCAGCGCCACGCAGCGATCGCGCATCTGTTCGCCGATGCTCAGACAGAGATCATAAGACTCGGCCACACAGGGACCGGAGATGATGGTCAGCGGCGAGCGCGGGCCGATGGAAACGCTTTCGATGGCGATGGTGTTCATGAGTTGATACCTAAAAAACGGGAGTTGCGGTGATGGTAGCGAACTGCGCGAGTCATTGCGTGCAACGTGTGCAAAGTGTGATTCTCAGTGCATCGCTACACTGCTCACATGGTCAAACGCCACCGGCCAGTTGCGATTGAATCGTTGCCAGCTTTGAACTGGCGCGATCATGCGCTCACTGGCATTTGTCTCCTGGTGCTGCTGCTGGCGCTGGTGCGATGTCTGGTGCCCTTCACTGCCAACCTCTACTGGGAGACCGATCCACGACAGGCGATTCGTCCTATCAGCTCAACGCTGACAGGTCAGGTGGCAGACGACACGGTGCCGGTGCTGTTCTTCGGCGTGACCGGCGCAGCGGTGTGCGATGCGATGAGCCTGGCCGTCTGCGGCGTGGCCCTGCTTCTGCACGTCAGCGGCGGCGGCAAGCTGCGCCATCGCTCCATCTTCGTCGCGATCGTCGGCATCGCATTCTGCTTCTTTCATGCAAGAACCTCCATCGATAACGCCTTCCACTGCGGCTCGTGGATCGGCGGCATCAGTCTCGCGCTCGCTGCCCTTCATCTGGGCCAGCGCGACAGACAACGACGGTGGTTCATCGCCATCCTCATGGCCTTGACCGTGCCCCTGTTCATTGATGCAGCGCGCTTCGTTTTTCTCGATCACGCAGAAACCATCGCGATGTTCAAGGAGAACGAACAATCCTTCCTCGCAGCGCGTGGCTGGGAAGCTGATTCACCCGAGCATCAGATGTACCTGAGGCGAATGTCCTTCGCTGAGCCCACCGGAGCGTTCACCTTCTCCAACATTCTCGGATCCATCGGCGGATCACTCGCAGTGCTCTCAACAGGCATCGCGATAGGCCTTTGGCTCAAACGAAAATCATGGGGCCTGCGCTGGCTGTTGCCTGCAAGCGTGGCGCTGCTTGGATTGTGCATCGTGCTGCTGACGCATTCCAAAGGTGCACCTGTTGCGATGATCATGGCGATGATGCTCGTCGCGCTCGCCTGGTGGAGCGGCAACCATCCGCGATGGCGCAAGCTGGTGCCCGTTGCCGCCGTCGCGCTGGTCTTCGTGGCCATCGTTATCGTCATCGCACGCGGCCTGATGGGCCCGCCTTCCACCGCCGACGGCGAGCGCAGCCTGCTCTTTCGCTATCACTACTGGCAAGCCGCATCGCGCATCATCGCCAGCGATCCGAGTCAGGCTATCGTCGGCTCCGGGCCTTCGCGGTTCAGCGATGAATATAACTGGGCCAAGAATCCGCTCAACCCCGAAGAAGTGCGCTCCGCCCACAGCGTCTTCATCGACTACACCACCATGCTCGGCTTAGGCGGCATCGCCATCAGCGCACTGCTGCTCACCTGGCTTGCGCAAGCAGCAGCCTGTGCAACGCAAAATGAACTCGCTGTAATGCCGACAGCCTCGCCGGAAAAACCATCGGATCAGGACAAGCCTTCGCTGCAAGTCGCTGGCACGGATATGGCGTGGACTCTCGCTTTCATCATCGCGCTTTTCGGCATCGACTACCTCGTGCGCGGCCCTGCCTACGGCTCCCCCGATCGCTTCCTCATCTGGTCCCTGGGCATGATCGGCTGCTTCTTTCTCGCCTCAGTCCTCACCACCCGCCACTGGCTCAATCACATCGGCGTGCAACTGGGCCTGCTTGGCGCAGCGGCCTTGCTGCTTATTCATGCACAGATCGAAATGACCTATTTTCAGGCCTCATCCGCACCCATAGCTTGGCTCGTCGTAGCTCTGGCGGCCAGCAAAGGAAAGCAACATGAGCAACAGTCCGAATCGATAACGCAGCGCAGCATCGCACCCATGGCGCTCGCCCTGCCGATGATTTTGATCCTGTTTTCTTTCACTTATTTTTTCACACTCACATTGCCCATCGCCAAGCAGCAGACGCTGCTGGCCGATGCCGAGCGCAAGGTGCGACAGAGTCCCGCATCGTGGTCAGCGTTTCGCGAAACACTGGCGATGCTTGAGGAGGCGCAGCGAATTGGGCCATTCAATGCGAAGCCGTTTGAATGGCAATCGAGACTGGCGATGGAAGCGGCGGCGAGTCTTGGATCGCAGCTCAAAGGTGTACCCGAAGACAAGATTCGCAAAGGGACCAGCGAAGAGATTCACCGCCTGACGATGATGTCGCTGGCGGCGCATGATCGTGCGGCTGAATTGGGTTACTCATCGCTCACGCTGCTAAGGCAAGAAGCGCAGTTGCGCCTTTATGCCGCCGAGATTCTCAGTCAGCCGCAGTATGCACAAGAGTCGCTCGCGCTGTGGCGCAAGCTCATCGTGCTTCGCCCTTATGCATGGGCTGATCGCATCGAACTGGCGGAGATTCTCTGGCGCATCGGCAGCCAAGACGAAGCGAAAGAACATTATGAAAAAGCGATCGAACTGAGCCAGGCGATGTACCTCGAGCCAACGCGGATGATGCCCACGCTTGAGATGCAGCGGATTGAGAAGAGGTTGGAGTAGGAGAGAAATCGGGAAGATTGGAGATTTGAGATTTGAGATTGAAGACGTGAAGAGCGAAGCCGCGAGCGGCTTGGGAGGAAGCCGAGATCACATCACTCACACCTGCCTGACTCTTTCACGACTCATTCTTGAGCCACGCCAGAAATGTCTCCGCATCCATACCACCTGATTCGCGGCGAGTTTCCACGCCTTCGGGTGACAGCACGAGCAATGTCGGAAAATATTTGATGGCGAATCTTGTTCCCAGTTTCTGCGTCAGCGCACTGCGATGCGTCATGTCCAGCCGAACTGGGATGTAATTCGCTTCCACGTATTCCTTCACATGCAACTGCGAGAAAGTCACCCGCTTCATCATCTTGCAAGGTGGGCACCAGTCCGCAGTGAAATCCAGCAGTAGCGGCTTGTTCGCACTCTTCGCCTGCGCCAGCGCGCCATCCAGATCAGTCTGCCAGTCAATGATGTCCTTACCATCCTTGACCAGAAAAAACGGCACCGCCACTGCGATGGCAGCGATGGCGAGAATGATCATGGGTATGGGGGATTTCCGATTCATCGTTTGCGCTCGGGATGAATGCACTTACTTTCCCTTCACCAGCCACATCACACCCACGATCAGTGCGACGGCCCAGCCGAGCATCGCGATCCAGAAGATCGGCTGCGAGGTGATCGCTTTGCCATCCACATCCATATCGACGGTGGCGCCGTGAGCCGAGTGATGTGCTGAACTATCCGGCGCTTCCTGCTCCAACGCAGCAAGAGAGGAAAGGTCGAACTGTTTGCGAGCCTGCACCGGAGCTTCGCCGCGCGCGACTGCTTCGAGATCGTAGAGCAGATCGCTGGTGGTCTGGTAGCGCTCGTCAGGATTCTTAGCCATGCAGACTTCGATGACTTCGCCGATGCCTGCGCTGAGGGTGGGATTGATGTGATCTGGCGGGACGAGTTTTTCCTTGAGATGCTTGTGCATCACGGCGGAAGGATTGGGCGCATCAAAGGGCACACGGCCGGTGACCAGGTGATAGAACGTGGCACCTAAGCCATAGATATCACAGCGAAAATCGACAGTCTTGAGCCCGCGAATCTGTTCCGGCGAAATGTAATAAGGCGTGCCATACGCCTTGCCCGCCTCAGCCTCGGCTGCTTCCACATCACTGACCGCGCGGGCCAGACCCATGTCCGCCAGCTTGGCCTGGCCGGTGGTGGTGAGCATGATGTTTTTCGGTTTCACATCGCGGTGAATGAAGCCTTGCTTGTGTGCGTGCTCGAGTGCCTTGGCGATCTGGATGATGATCTTCAGCGCATCCTTTTCGCTGTAGGTGTGGCCGGCTTCGAGATCGTCGTAAACGGTTTTGCCTTCGACGTACTCCATGACGAAGTAGTGGAAGTCGCCCGACTTGCCGACGTCGTAGGCCCCGACGATGTTCGCGTGATTGAGTTTGGCAGCAGCGCGGCCTTCCGCGTAAAACCGCTCGACAAACTCGGGATTGGTCATGAACTTTTTGGGCAGAACTTTGATGGCGACCGGCCGATCCAGGCTCACCTGCTTGGCGAGATAGACCGTGGCCATCGCACCGGCACCAAGTTTCTTGAGAATCTGGAAGCCGGGGATCTGCTGGCCCGCGCTGTTTTTTTGTTCTTCGACCTGTGGCCGAACTCGTTTGAGCTGGCCCTGTGTAATGGAGCCTTGCTCGAGCAGAACATCGGCGAGCGATTTTTGACTGGCCTCGGTAGCCGCTATGGACTTCTGTCTTTCGACAGCTGCCTTGACTTCGTCGGCACTGACCAGGCCATGCTCGACGACCAGACGACCCAGCAGCGAATCGAGATTACTCTGCGGAACTTCAGGCATGAGTGGAAGAATATGGGGCACAGCCCGGCAGGGCAATACCGACAAAAGTGGATTGGGAAGACCCCGATACAACGAATCGAGACTTCATCTTAATACATTATCGGCAAAAGAGAGCGCGATGTGAGAGGACGCCATTGATAGAACAGACGGTGGTTTCGTCGTTCGCCAAGGCGAACGGCTAAATAGGTGAAGGCGCTGCCTTTTCGATTTGACCAACCTCTTTCCAAATGGTCTAATGCTTGGCTCAATTTTGCAGAGTCGTGTGACTCTGAAGTTCCTTAAGCCCCGAGGCAGCCGTAGCCGCGGCCAACGCCTCACTGGAGCCCCCGAAAAAGGGGACAATCAAATGGCCAATTATACTGGTCCCAAGGTCAAACTTTCCCGTCGCGTCGGCGTTCCCATTGCCGACATCCCCAAGCACACCAGCAAGCGTCAGCTCAATCCGCCGGGCCAGCACGGCTACCGCGGTCGCCGTCTGCGCGAGTACGGCGTTCGCATGAACGAAAAGCAGAAGCTGCGCTATCACTACAACATCCTCGAACGTCAGTTCCGCAAGACCATGGCCAAGGCAGGCAGCACCAAGGGTAACACCGGCGAAGCACTGCTGCGTCTGCTCGAACAGCGGCTCGACAACGTCATCCGTCGCCTGGGCTTTGCCCGCACCATCTGGGCAGCGCGTCAGCTCGTTGCCCACGGCCACGTTGAAGTCAACGGTCGCAAGACCGATCGCCCCAGCTTCTCGGTCAGCGTTGGTGACTCGATCACCATCCGCGAGAGCGCTCACAAACTGGTGCGCGACAACCTCGAATCACTCGCTGGCCATCAGGTCTCCGGCTGGCTGAGCTTCGATCCCTCGACACTCACCGGCAACGTCAACGCCATCCCCACTTCCGATCAAATCCCCTTCGATGTCAACATGAATCTCATCATCGAATTCTACCGCTGATCGACTTGGCCTCGGCGACGACTACGGCAACGACATCAATGCAAAATTAAAAACCCTTCGCAATCGCGAAGGGTTTTTTTATGTTCCTGTTTGTTGAGCCGCGACTCAACGAGTCACGGACGTCAACTGCCTGATGGCGTGTGAATTTTCAATCGACTGTGGTGATGAGCAGAGTTTGCGTGCTTCGTTGATAGCCAAGACACACGGCGCGACAGTCGCCCTTTCAGTCTCGTGGCGTCCGCGACTCGTTGAGTCGCGGCTCAGTAACTTTTCATTCCTCTCTCAATACCTCGACACACGGCTCACGCCTACTTCGTTGTGTTCCCAGACGATTTCGCCGCGCGGGTCGAGTTCGTAGAGGCCTTGATTATCCGCGACGAGCGTGTTGCCGTTGTCGAGTCGTTCGCAGACATAAGGATTGCGAATCGGGCGGCCTTTGATGGCGCGCAGCGACCAGACTTCTTTGCCGGTGGAATCCAATTCGCGCACGCGCTGGCCGGAGACCTCGGCGATGACGGTGTTACCGTTGGGCAGACGCTGCGCGGAGATCGGCGAGGCGCAGCCGTTGATCTGCCATTCTTCTTTGCCTTCACGGCTGATTTCCACCACGCGCTGGCCGCTCTGCAGTGCGACAAGTGTGCGGCCGTTGGCCAGGCGACGAGCATCGGTTGGCCGACCGGCGACAGTGGCTTCCCAGACGATTTTGTTGGCGGGGTCCACTTCGATGACGCGGTTGCTATTGGAGCAAGCGATGAGCGTGTTGCCGTTGTCGAGCCGTTCCACGCTAAAGGGTGCGACAGGCAGATTGGTCTGCTCCCAGACCTTGTCGCCCTTGGCGTCGTATTCGGTGACGGTGCGCTGGGTGTAGCTGGTGACTAGACGATGACCATTGGGCAAGCCCATCACGCCCCATGGATTGGCGACGGCGATGGACCAGGTCTCTTTGCCTTGCGCATCGACCTCTGTGACTTTGCCTGTGCGGTAGTTGGCGATGAGTGTACGGCCCAGAAGAAACTTCTTATCCGAGAGCGGGAAAGAAAGCTTGGCGGTTTGGCCGTGGCTTTCGATCCACTGTTTCCAAGCTTCGACGCTGGGCTTGCGCTTCACGGCTTCGTCGTATGCGACGAACTCAATCTGCTGACCGGTGAGCGCACGCAGGACACCGATGGCGCTGCTGCGAATGATGACATCCTCATCTTCGAGGAGCGTGAGCAGATGCGTGAGGCTGGTGCGATCACCGAGATTGGCAATCGCCGTTGCAGCCGAGAGACGCACGGAAGGCTCGGCATCCTTGGCCATGATCTGAAGATCGGGCAAAGCCTTTTCCTTGAGCGCCGCACCCAAAGCAGTAGCGATGACGATGCGCACCGAAGCGGACTTATCCTTCATCGCACTACGCAGAAGTTCGCCATCACTTTCAAGCGCGGTGGTCTTCAGTGCATGTCGCAAGGCATCAAGCAGGTACTGCTGATTGCACATGGACGAAGTGGCGAGCGCTTCACTGGCGAGGCCTTTGATCTCCTTCTTGCGGATCGTCGAAAGTGCTGCGAAAAGCACACGCGATCGCTTGCCATCGGTGGCTGTCAGAATCCGCGTAGCCGCATCGCTCACCTCGGCATCACGGCTGGCCTCCCGAGCAGTAGCGAGCGCCTCAATAGGCACAATCGCCATCGTCAATAGTGCCTGCTCCGCTGCTTTGCGCTTCTGAAAACTGTCATCGCCAAGCTGCGCGATCAGCAGTGCGTGCTGCTTTTTCTGCGCGGCTGTGGGATGCAGATCAACGAGAAACTGGCCGATGGATTTGGCCGTGGGCTCGATGTTGCTTTCCATCAGCACATCCACATTCGCATCGCCACTGCTTTCGCGATGAACCTTGGATGCGTCACCGGAGCCATCGGGCTTGGTCGGATCAGTGATGACAGGCTCAGGTTCCTTGATGCGTTCGACGATGCCCAAGGCGTAGGCTTTTTCCATGCCGATGCCGTAGAGGCGTTGGCCGTCGCTGTAGATGTTTCCGACGGGATCGTTGTAATCAAACTGGCCCTCTTCGCCGAAGCTGGGCAACGCGACGCCGACGATGGAAAGTACTTTGAAAGTGTCAGGATGAATGCGGGCGACAGCGTTACGCACGGGCAGATAGATTGCATCTTCGGTGACGAAGCCGCGCCCGGTGATGGACCATTCAAGATCGCGCTCGCGCTTGAGCAGCCCACTGCCGAGCATGTCGTACTTGCGAATCACATTGCGACCAGCGACGAAAAGGTAGCGCCCGCTGGTGCCCAGAATGTGCGTGGCCCCATCGCGCGGAAACTCCCAGAGAAAGCGACCGGTGCGACGATCAAACGCCATCACCGCATCGCGATCGTTGGCAGCGACGATGATCGCCCGGCCGGCGGGAATCAGAACATCATCATCCCAGCCGCGCGGAGCGGGCGAAGATTGGTTGCCGTAGTTGCGGCGACCGACGGTGCCATCGAGATCGCGCGGATAGCGACTGGCCCAGCGGACGATGCCGCCCGAGGCTTCTACATTAAAGACAACACCGGCGAAGGTGAGATACGCATCGCCGCCAGCGATCGACAGGCCGGTGGTGACCCACGGGTTGTAGCCGCCTGGCGGATCGTCAGCGAGGAAGGTGCGCCATGCGACTTCGCCCTGCCGATCTGATCGGTAGGCATGGAGCCAGAGGGCGCCGTTGTCGATGGTGGGCACAAGTAGCAGGTTGCCATAGGCGACGGGGGCGGCCTGATAGCGAACGGTGCGCTGATTGCCCGACTCATCGGTGACGGTGGGCGAGCGCCAAAGCAGCTTGCCGGTCATGGCGTCGAGGGCGACGATGCGATTGCCAAACTGCGGACTGTATCCAGAGACGCCAGCGCGATTGCGGTGGAAGGCATTGTTCTGCTGAAGGTGCGAAGAGTTGTCCTCCTCCAGGTAATAGAGCACATCATCCTGAATGGTCATGTCGCCTGAGGCGCGGTCGCCAAAGAGCAGGATTTCTTCGGGTGAACTCGTCTGGAACGGGCGAACCTGTGGCGCGACGCGACTGGGGGAAGAAAACATCTGCTTGCCCGTGCGACCATCGACGCAGACGACGCGATCATAGGCGCGGAAATAGACGCGCCCCGCATGCAGGAGCATCGCATCGGTGGGCGTCATCTCGCTGGACTTCCACTTCTCAACGATCGACTTTCGCCGACTGTCGGAAGTCATAGCAATCGCTTGCGTGTTGGGGGCGATGTTGACCCGGTTAATCCTCAGCCCCACCGCCGGCCGCGGCTGCTGCTGCACTGCGGCAGCAGCGCCCGTGTTATTGAGGCCGAACCCTTTGTCATTGAAATACGCGATCCATTTTTCTTCCCACACGCCGGTGTAGGCTGTCTGCAAAGGCAAGCCGGTCATGCGACCGTCGCGCATGGCGCCGCCGAGCGTGGCGTGCCATTCGCCTGCGGGATTGCCGACCACTTCGATCGCCCCGCCGCCATCGTCGATCATCTGATCGACCCAGGCCACGGTCAGCGCATCGCGATTGTTCGTATTCAGCTTCTGATATTCATCCAGCGCCGCGCGAGCTATTTTGCCATCACCCGAGCGCGCCGATGAAACCGCCAGGCGAAGCATGATCTCGCTGCGCGAAAGATTCGGCGGCGCTGCGGTGGTCGTGGTGTAATCCGGATGACGCGTGAGAATGGAGGCGAAGAGGCGCGTGGCAGCGACGAACTCATAACGATCGAGCATCAGGCAGCCCAAGGTGTAGGCAGCATCATCGCCAAGCGAGCTGTAGAAAAATCGGCGAACCACATCGGAGAGCGATTTTTCTTCATCCTTGCCCTTGGCCTGTGCGATGAGCTCGCGGGCTTCGCCGTCGGCTTTGAGTCGATACTCGCGCAGACCATCGGGGGCCTGCCTAGCCACGCGATCCAGTTGCTCTTCGACATACGCCTGCACCGATGTGTAATACCGGCCATCCTCCGAGCGAAGCACACTCGTCGTGCCATCGAGCACCTTCTGCCAGACCACGGCTGCCAAGTCGTACCGCCCGTCGCGAACATACTCATCCGCACGCTTGAGAATGCGATCGACTTCCGTATCCGTCGGCAGCGTCGCCCCGGTAGGAAAGTCCGCCACCTGCGCTGGCTCGCCCGCTTCGCCTTCGCCACCGAATTCCTCATTCAAAAAAATCGCCTGCTGCTGCATGAGCATCTTGCGACCTTCCACAGGCAGCGTCCAAGCAAGCGTGAGCAGCAGTACGCAAACCACTGGCGACATGCAATGAAGAAGGGGCAAAGGTAGTCGCTGTTTCATGGCCGCACTCGGGATAGGACAAACGAAGAAACGTGACGGAACAAACGCGATAGAGCAGCTCAAGGCTTGAACACGCCACCGAAGTCAGCGAACTCCGCGCCCTGAGCTTCATGCATTGTAAACCACCTGCGCGATTGGATCGACCCTTTCTTGAGGTATCTGCGTCGTAACAACCTCGTCACGCCACGCGTCAAAACATGAAGATCGGGTAGGATGTTCCTGCACTGATTCCTGTGGCGCATGGTGAGCCTCACAACGGCCTCACTCCATAGGACGCACGAAACAGATGCGATTCCAGTTTTTTTTACAGATCGACCTGAAGGTATGGATCATTTTGCGGTAGCATGCGTCTATAATAGTTAATGGTTATCTTTCACGAGGGCTCTTGTATGTCATTCCATCGAACGACGTTTCTCCTGATGCTGGCGATTCTGTTCTCCAACCAATTGGTGAAGGCGGACGAAGCGTTTGATATCCAGATTCCGAAGCCCCCCATCATTATCGCTCCCAAAGACCCTGCCACCAAGGATGGCAAGAAGGAAGACGAAAAGAAAGCTGAAGAGGAAGAAGAAGCACCTCCACGCCCGCCAGCTGAGCCGGTCGATCCGGAAGTGGTGCAGCTCCACCTGCTCGATGGTTCGATCATCACCGGCAAGCTTTCCGTGAAGGAAATCCTTGTCGATACGCAGTTCGGCAAGCTGACCATCCCCGTCACCAACATCGTCAGCTTCCGCCCTGGCCTGGATAGCTTTCCCGAACTGTCGAAACAGATCAACGACCTGATGACCAATCTGGCCTCGGCTGATTACAACGAACGCGAAGCAGCTCAGAAAGAACTGGTTCGCATGGGCCCGCCGATCCGCAAGCTGCTCGAAGCGAAACAGAAATCTGATGACGATGCCGAACGCGGCCGCAGAATCAAAGTCATCCTCGAAGGCTTTGAAGAAGGCGGCATGGAAGAGGAAGGCGCTACGCCCGAACTCATTCAACTGGACACCATCGTCACCTCCGACTTCACCGTCGTGGGCACCATCGTTCAGAAAAAGTTCGGCGTCAGCAGCAAGTTCGGTCAGCTCACGGTGAACCTAGGCGATGTCCGCATCGCTCAGCGCGATACCGGTGCCAAGGAAGACATCCGCAAGAGCATTGCCGTCGATGGCTCAGCCATCGCGCAGCGATCCTTTAAGAACACCAAGATTCGCGTGGAAGTCGGCGACCGCGTGACCATCACCGCAGAAGGCACCATCACCATGACCCCCTGGGGCAGCAATGCGATGTCAACGCCCGAAGGCAGCCCCAACTACGGCTGGTATATGGGCAACGAAATCGCAGCCGGCGCTCTGGTCGCCAAAATCAGCGACAGCGGCCCGATCTTCAAGGTCGGCTCCAAGAACACATTCGTCGCCAAGAAATCGGGCACACTCATGCTCGCCATCGGCATGAATGCAAGCTACGCCAATCAGGCGTTCCCCGGCAAATACGATGTGAAAGTTCGCGTCACGCCCAAGTAATTTCAACTTCATCCACAAATAACACTCAACGCCGATCGCCTATGCGGTCGGCGTTTTTCATGGCTGTCTCACCGTGTGGCAGTAGCAGGCCGCTGCTTTGAGCGGTTTGCCAGTGGTGATTGGTCTTGCAGATTCTCGTTCGCCACTGGCAAACCGTCCAGAGCGACGGCCTGCCAGTGCCACCCGACAATACCGCAACCGAGTCGCTCTAATTCCCCGGCAACACCACCGCAAAATCACTGCCCTTGCCTTGCTCCGAGTGCACCACGATCTGTCCGCCATGTTCTTCGATGATGCGTCTGGCGGTGGGCAATCCCAGGCCGCTGCCGCCCTTCTTCGTCGAGAAGTAAGGCTGAAAAATCTTGGCCAAATCCTCCGCAGTGATGCCAGGCCCGGTATCGGTGATGTGCAGTTCCACTTGCTCCTGACCGGTCTCCTTCACACGATCGGTGCGCACGATCAGTTCCACCGCACCGCCATGGGGCTGCTGTTTCTCCCGCGCGTTTGCCATCGCCTGACATGCGTTGATCATCAGATTCAGAATCGCCTGCTTGAGCAGACTTTCATCGGCCGGCACGATCATCACGCCAGGCGTCAGTTGCAGGCGAAGCGTGACGTGCATGGACTGCGCCTGTGGCTGAAAAAAATCAACCAGCTCGCTGAGCATCGCGTGCAGATCCGTCGGCTGCTTCTCAAGCTTGATGCGACCGGCAAAGCGGAGAAAGTCATCGAGGATCGTGCGCAGACGTTGCGTCTCGCGGGCCAATGAATCGAAGCGGCGCTGGATGCGGCCGACCTTGTCGCCGTTGTCGCTGCGCACGCTTGCTTCGATGGCGGGTGCAGCGATCGCTTTGCGCAGCTCAGCGAGATCTTCCTGAAGTAGCTGAATGTTGAGATTGACACTGGAGAGCGGGTTTTTGATCTCATGCGCCAGACCGCCGGTGAGCATCGCCTGCTCAGCAAGTCGCTCAGCTGAACTGGCCCGCTGCTGCAAATCGCGAACGCGCTTTTCAGTGCGCCTGGAGAAAATCACGACAAGTGGAATCGTGGTAACAAACCCCAGCGCCAGACCAAACCAGAAATAAGCCATGGGATTACACGGAAGAACCAACCGCCTTGGTCGCACATGCGACGAAGCCGACTGGCGAAAGCAAATCGCATGATAGCAGTGTGCATTGGACTCGTACTCCCCCAACCCCGTTTTAGGCGATGAGATTCCATCGCAGTGAATGATGATCACTGCACGAACTGACAGAAGACAGGCTGATCGGGAACCGACCGAGAGCGCCTCAAACAACTGTGCTAGTTCGCACTGTCGGCCACCGCGCTGTTGCCTGAGCGATGCACATCACGGGCCTGCAATCCTTTGTCACCTTCGATGAGTTCGTAGTCCACATTTTCGCCATCCTTGAGCGAGCGGAAGCCGTCGCCTTTGATCTGGCTGAAGTGAACGAACACATCTTTGCCTTGGGGACCGACGATGAAACCATAACCCTTCTTAGGGTCGAACCATTTGACCTGGCCTTGCAACATCATGGTTCGTCTCCTTGAAATGCTGGCGCACCGGCATGTAACAATGCGCCTCAAGCCCAGGCCGGTGACAGAAATGTTGAACGTGCAGCCGATGTGAACTTAACCAAACTGGACCAGACGCTTCGCAGCTCCCGCAAACAGCGCCTTCAACCGACGGCCCACGCGCCAACACCACTGGACCAACCCCGGCTAACCGTGTTGAGGCTCCCGATCGCAACGACATGCATACGGTCGAGAACCTATGACCTATCTGACCCATCTGACCCATCCGAAAATCATTGGCCACCCAAAGCCATTGACTTACCCAAACGAGATCCCCCAAACCAGCTCAAACCAGCCCAATCCCGCGAACCTGATCATGCCCCTGCGCTTCCCATGTCGCGCTCGCTCTTGAGATTTCAGAAAACCTCGTCGCTGATGATCCACTTCTAACAATCGATCATCGGGCACTCACTGCCTCCAAATCTTCCATCGGCAGTCTAATCCCTCCCGCACAAAAGAGGAAGAGATAAACAAAGAAAAACACGAAGAAAAATGCAAGGGAAAACGTGGAGTCTTATCGTCACATCACGTACCATTTACGCCGCCGCCTGCGACTTCGCTCTTCACGACTCTCCCGCCGCTCGAGGCGTAGCGTCATCATCGCAAAAATCATCACCCCCAGGCTTAGGCAACTTCTCTGCGCCACGCCGAGCTCGAAAAAAATCCTGAAGCACCTGTGCGCAGGCCTTCGCCTCCACACCGCCGATCACCTCCATGCGATGATTGAGTCGCGCATCAGTGCACAGTTCATAGAGCGTATGCACCGCGCCCATTTTCGGATCGGTCGCACCGTAGATCAGTCGCTCCATGCGAGCGTTCACCAGTGCACCGGCACACATCGGGCAAGGCTCCAGCGTCACCGCGATCGAACACCCTTCCATCCGCCACGAGGCCATCTTTGGTGCCGCGATGCGCAGGGCCAGTAGCTCCGCGTGAGCCGTCGGATCGCGCTGCGATTCGCGCAGATTAAAAGCTTGCGCCAGTATCTCGTCGCCACGATAAATCACCGCACCCACTGGCACCTCCCCCGCCGCTGCTGCCTGCTGAGCCTGCTCAAGCGCAAGCATCATCATGGCGCGGTCGAGCGCGGTGGGCTGTGATTGTTCAACGGGTTGGTTTGACACTTCATTCATCTGCTGCTGATCACTGTAAACGCTGGTGCCTTATCATGCATCACCGCGACACACCCGACGACCAACGTTGACTAATAAGGTGCATTCATGAACGACTGGACTGGGCGCATCATCATTCTCCTGCTGCTGGCGGTGATCATCGGCGTGCCTCTGGCGATGAAGCCTGCGGCTCAGGCGATCGAGCAAGGCGAAGACATCGCCAAGCTCGTCGTCATCACGCCGCACAATGAACAGATTCGCTACGAGATCGCGCGAGCCTTCAATCGCCACCGCGCTGCGCAAGGTCTGTCGCGTGTTGTTTTCGACTGGCGATCTTCCGGAGGCACCAGCGACCTTCGCAAGCAAGTCATCGAGGAATACAAAGCGGAAGGCCTTCGCGCTTTGAAACAGAATCGCCAGCCGGGCGGCGTCGGCTATGACCTCTTCTTTGGCGGCGGCGACTACGATCACAACAAGCTCGCCGAGGATATCACCCTCACTGATGACGATGATAAATCTCGCGTCATCAAGTTCAGCCCTTCTATTCCTGTGGAGTTTCCGCCGGGCATGCTCGAAGAAATTTTCCCGCAGCCTGACATTGCCGGTGCCAATCTTTATCACCCCAAGCTCAAGTGGGTGGGCATCGTGCTCTCCAGCTTCGGCATCGTCTACAACAACGACCGCATCGCGCAGCTTGGCCTTGCTGCACCGACAACGTGGACCGATCTGATTGATCCGCGCTATCAAAGTGAAGTTGCCTTGGCGGACCCATCGCACTCAGGTTCCATCGGCGAAGCGTACAACGCGATCCTCATGCGCCTAGGCTGGGATGAAGGTTGGAAGGTGCTTCGCCGTGTGTTTGCGAACGCGCGGTACTTCTCATCCGTCAGCACCAAAGTTTCCGTCGATGTCTCCACCGGTCAGGCAGCCACCGGTATGTCAATCGATTTCTACGGCCGCTTCCAAGCCAGCGCTGTCTCTGGCTCCACGGGGCAAGCGCTGAACCGACTTGGCTACATCGATCCGCCGGGCATGACCAAACAGAACGGCGACCCGGTCTCCATTCTGCACGGCGCACCGCATCACAAGCTCGCCAATGATTTCGTACTCTGGCTGCTCTCGAAGGAAGCCCAGCGAATCTGGAATCGCAAGCGCGGCACGGAAGATGGCCCCGAGCTTTACGAGCTGCGCAGGCAGCCGATTCGCCGGGATATGTATGTGGAAGAGGAGATGAAATATTGGACGGACGAGTTGCAGCCGTTCGCGCAGGCTCGCGCTTTTTCGCCGGGTATGCCGAACTTTTATTCTTACATCGCCACCATCTCGCATGCGATGGCGATCGATATTCATGATGACCTGATTGCAGCGTGGAAGGCGATCAATGCGTGCACAGATGAAAAGTTGAAAGCGGAACTGATCGAGATTTTTGATCGCATGCCGGCGGAGCTGGTCGTATCCAACGTGCCTGCGAATTGGCGCGAGATTCTTGATGATCCCAAGCACGCGGAGCACGCCGCTGTCGCAGCTTCGCTCAAGAAATTTACTTCCGACCTAAGCGCTCAGTGGAAAACAAGCGCAGATGCGATGCTGATGGATCGCCTGGCGTGGACGGCTTTCTTCCGAGCGAACTACCGCGAAGTGGTGGCAAAGGCGCGAGCGGGCAAATGAAGCTACTGGTTCATTGCAATCACATCGACGCGCCTCACATCACGCCGATCGCTTCTCTCTACAATGCCGCCATGCATGCCATTATTCTTTCGATCGGCGATGAACTGGTGCTCGGCCAAACGGTGGACACCAACAGCGCCTACCTCAGCGCGCAGCTCGCCTCGCGCGGGATCATGACTCGCTTTCATCAGACCATTGCTGACGATCAAGACGCCATCGCGCAGGCTTTTACGTGGGCATCCAATGAAGCTGATCTCGTCATCGTCACCGGCGGCCTCGGCCCGACGGAAGATGATCTGACGCGGCAGGCGCTGGCTCAGGCGATGAGCGTGGAACTGGTCGTTGATGAAGAGAGTCTTGCCGCGATCACCGGCTACTTCGCCAAACGCAATCGCATCATGCCCGATCGCAATCGCATTCAGGCGATGCAGCCGCGCGGCTGCAAGGCGATCCCCAATTCCTGCGGCACCGCGCCCGGAATGCAGGTGCAGTTTAGTCGCGCCATGATCTTCGTCACGCCCGGCGTACCCAGCGAACTCTTCGCCATGTTCCGCCTTTCTGTTGTGCCGTATCTCGATGAACTTGCCGCTGCACAGCCCGCACTTCGCCGAACTATTTTGACGCAAAAGATCAACACCTTCGGCTTAGGCGAAAGCGATGTCGCAGAAAAACTCGGCGAACTCATGGACCGCAAGCGCAATCCGCTGGTGGGCACGACTGTTTCCGATGGCCTGGTCTCCGTGCGAATTCGCAGTGAATTTGATGATCCCCAAAAAGCACAGGCTGAGCTTGATTACACCATCACTCAGGCGGAGCGGCTCCTTGGCCCCGTCGTCATCGGCAGAGAATCGCAGACGATGCAGGCGGCGCTCGTCGAGTTGCTGCTCGCAAAAAAAGCAACACTCGCAACCGCAGAAAGCTGCACCGGCGGTCTCGTCGCCAAATCCATCACCGATGTCGCAGGCTCCAGCGCCGTCTTCGCCGGCGGCTGGGTCACGTATGCCAACGAGATGAAAGCCGCGCAGCTCAACGTACCCATGAGCCTCATCGAAAAACACGGCGCAGTCAGCGAGCCGGTGGCACAGGCGATGGCCCAAGGCGCCATTGAAAAAAGCGGAGCCACCTTGAGCGTCGCCATCACAGGCATTGCCGGCCCAGGCGGAGGCACCGAAGCCAAACCCGTGGGCACCATCTGGATCGCCATCGGCTCTCGCGATCAGGCGACTGGCACAATCGCTACAGATGCTCGTCTTTACTACCTGCCAGGCGACCGCGAACAGATTCGTGACCGCGCTGCTAAATGCGCGATGCAGATGCTCCGATTCCACATCATGGGTATTCCGCTCGATGAACTGCGCTGGGGACGAAAGCAGAAGTAACGGTAACCTGAATGTTGCATGATGCGGTGCGTGGTCAATAAGACATTCGATTCTCCCTGTGATCCCACCTAGACTCGCCCGCCATGAGTGACCAAGTTCAAGATGCTGCTTCCTACGATTCGCCGCGCCGTCGGCGAGAGCAAGCGGTCGCTGCGCCATCTGCTCGCATTGATATTCACAGTCATCTGCTGCCCAACATCGACGACGGCTGCAAGTCCGATGATGAATCGCTCACCTGCGTTCGCAAGCTCAAAGAGGCGGGTTACATCGGCACCATCTGCACGCCTCACATCTGGCCCGAAGCCTTCCCGCAGAATCTGCCGATGCAGGTGCGCGCCTGGGCGGGCAGGTTCAGCGACTTGCTCGAAGATATGGGCATCGATTATCAAATCTGGCCCGGCGGTGAGCTGCGCCTCTTCGATGGCGTCATTCCCTTCATCGAAAAACACGGCGTGCCTACCCTCGCTGACTCGCGCTATGTCCTCGTCGATTTCTGGGACAAGCAGTGGCCCAAGTGGGCTAACAAAACTTTCGAGTGGTTTCTCAATCACAAGTACCGCCCGATCCTCGCTCACCCCGAACGCATCCCCGATCAGCGCGGCGACCTCGACGATCGTCTCCGCGAAGTCGAACAGATGGGCGTCCTCCTGCAAGGCAACGCACGCAGCCTGACCAACGGCGAAGGCATCCCCGCCAGCATGATCCTGCGCAAGCTGCTGCGCGAAGAGCGGCTCCACTTTTTCGCGCTCGACATGCACCGCCCGGATACGCTCAACCAGCGGTTCGATGGCATGTCGCTCCTGGAAGTCGAGTTCGGCGACAACCTGCACAACCACTTCACCATCACTGCGCCGCGCGTCATCGTCACGCCTCGGTGATCTGCATGTCACTGCAAGTTCGCTCAGCCGGTGCCCTATGCGATGGCACGCCGGGTGATTCTGGGCTGTTCTCGCAGCCGAGTTTTGTCTACTTTGAGCATTTTTCATTTGCGTCTACCCTTGTAAGTCGTTCTCAATACTGAGATTAGCTTGTGTCTAGGGGTAAACGAGTAGACGTCTACCCGCTTACCCTTACTGCCGAAGAAATGACCAAACCTGTCAGAGCAATGCCAAAGCCATCAAATCAAAGCCGTCAAATCAAAGCCATCATCAAGCCCGCGAAATCGAATCCTGCCCAAGCATAGTTTACCATATATCGAACTATAAATCAACCGTTCAATTCTAAATAAATACACCAAGACACGCGATAAACATGCAGTTTGTGTAGCGGGCGACTAGCGCTGTGAAAGCGATCGTGCAAGTGCTTCGCGTTATGACAAGACAAATGCTGTGCCCTACCCTAGACCCTCATCGAGGGAGGAGGTTCAAGAATTGCAATCCCTGCACCGCATAGAACAAATTCACGGTGATACTCGTTATGATGAGGTGCCTTGGACTTTTCCGAGGGCTTTTATCGTTTACGAAGGGTTTCCAATGATGTGCATTAAGGTTTCTCGTTTTTTCACGATGGCTCTGGTAGCCGCGTTTTTTGCTGTCACTCTGGTGAGCGCGGAAGATGCCGGCAAGGCGATCTCGCCGTTCAATGGCAAGGACCTGAGCGGCTGGAAATCCAAAGGTGACCCGGCCAAGAGCAAGTGGACCGTGGGCACTGCGACGCTCGATGCCGAGAACGCGGGCAAGATCAAAGTCGTGGCCGGCGGCAGCGATCTGATCAACGCGGCGGGCGGCGCGACCGACGGCTACAGCGAAGCGACGTTTGGCGACTGCGTCATCGAGCTGGAAGTCTTCGTCCCCAAAGGATCCAACTCGGGCATCTATGTCATGGGCGAATACGAAGTGCAGGTCTTCGACAGCTTCGGCAAAGAAGATGCCAAGATGGGCGGCGGCGACATGGGCGCGATCTACAGCGCACAAGCACCCAAGGTCAACGCCACCAAAGCCCCCGGCCAGTGGAACAAATATGTCATCGACTTCCGCGCTCCTAAGTTTGATGAGCAAGGCAAGAAAACCAAAAATGCCCTCTTCGTGAAGGTCACACTCAACGACCAGGTCCTCCACGAAAATGTCGAGATGAAAGGCCCAACCCCCGGCGGCCTCACCGGCAAGGAGGCACCGCAAGCCCCGATCATGTTCCAAGGCGACCACGGCCCTGTCGCCTACCGCAACATCAAAATCACCCCGGTCAAGTAATTCGCATTCCCTACAAACTTCCAATCCCCCTCCCTCGGGGAGGGGTTAGGGGAGGGCACTGCATTCGTGTTACGGCTGAGCGCAGCGCTTGCATTCTCGCTTGTATCAACTGCCCTCCCCCAGCCCCTCCCCAAGGGAGGGGAGTTCAGGCCACTGCGCAACGGCTACATGCAATTGCCCTGGGAACTGCGCCTTTTCGGTCAAACATTTCACTTACTCGCCATCTCATTGACCAGCTTCGCCAGTGCTTCGAGATTTTTCTCTTCGATGATCTTCTTCACCCGCCCCGATGCATCCTCAACGCGGGCCAGCGCCGTCGTCACCGTCTTCCAAAGCTTCTCCGATTTCTTGAGGCTGTCCGCCAGGTACAACTCGGTGACTGCTTCGCTGAGCTTGGTGAGCTGAATCGTATCGAAGTGCTCGTAGTAACGGTTGATGATCTTCTTCTGACTCTTGGAATACTCTCGGCCTTGGGACATGGTGAAAATCCAATACGAAAAGGCGTTGATGCGAAAATGGGCGAAAGACGCAAAAGACGCAAAAGAGGAAATACAACGGAACCATTCGCGTGTTCGTCAACTGCAACCGCTTGGCGAGGTCCCGCTAAATCGCGGTGCCGCATTCTGGACATTTCGGTTCAGTAAGACCGCGAAGGATGTAGTGGCACTTTCGACATTGTGTCTCCGGATAAAGATAACGGTGACCCCACCCCAAGATGCTGTAGATCACGACCGCCAGTGCAGTCGCCGGAAGCAAAACTACGACGCCGCGCGAAATGGCCTCTGCTGCAACGTGATTACTCATGTACAAGTCCGCGAGCGGATTGAACTCGATCCAGCGGCGAGTACGGAACACCGTTTCCCAGAACAACATGACTAAGAGCACACTGCCGCAGGTGGCAGCTAGGACAGTGAACAGAATACGGAAAGCGGTGCGCATGCGAATGGCTAACAAGTGAATAGATACTTTGAAGTTAGGCTTTGTCCTAGAGCGTGATGCTTGTCCGAGCCGCGACGCGTAAGCTAGCGGATGGTCGGAATTGCCCTGTGCTTCGAGGCATTCGCTCGCTTACGCTTCACGGCTCGGATGAAGCGATAAGACAGAGGCAATTCTAGCCCTCAATCTTCCTCTCTATTTTGCGCCTTCTGCGCTTTTTCGCGGCCATCCTCTGTATTCAAATCTCACGGATTCACAGAAGGAATCGTCGCATCCACTGCGGGCTTGGGATCAAGCACTAGAGAAGAGATGCGGGCGGCGATCGTGCGGTTGTAAGGCTCGATCTGCTGCGCTTGCTGCAAGACGACGACGGCGTTCACGCGATCGCCCAGGCCTTCGTAGAAGTCGGCCTGCTTGATGAACGGCGTGATGTCATCGGCGCGCGAGACGTTGGCGGCTTTGAGATAAGCAGCGCGGGCACCATCGACATCGCCTTGGAGGCCCAGGAACTTGGCCTGGCGGTAGAAGTCGTGAGGCTTGCCGTAGCGATTCGTGGCGGACTTGAGCATGATGTCGAGTTTGTCGATGTCGCCTTCGTTGTGCAGGGCCTGCGCCAGGGCATCGAGGATGGCGGGGGTTTCTGGGTCGTTATCGCGCAGGCTGTAGGCGACTTCGAGGTGCAGCCGGGCTACGAGTGGCCGCTCCTGTTCGATGCGAACCAGGCCCATGTAATAGTTCGCTTTCCAGTCGGCAGGATCCTGGCCCAGCGCGCGTTCGAGCTTTTCGCGAGCGGTGGTGTAATCCTTTTGATCGATGGCGTCTTTGGCATGCAAACGCAGCACCGAATTGGGCGGCGTAGCACAACCCGCGGCTAAGCCGAGGGTCAGCGCAAGGGTCAGGCTAAGGGTCGAGCGAAGAATGTTAGAAGAGCGAAGTCCATTGAGATGCATCGGCGTAACCTCCTTGTTGTTAAGCCTGGCACGTGGAATCACGAGCCAGCGACCGTTCCATGGTCGAACACCGTAAGGCACAGAATAATCGAGAAGGAAAAGGAAAACAAGCAGATGATGATCGCGAAAGGATTCTGCATCTGCACTGAATCAACTCTTGCGCGTCAGCACGGCATCGGCCATATCACCTAGGAGCGTTCTGGCGGGCGACTCGGGCAATACTTCGAGGGCGGTTTTGGCTTCATCGATGAGTCGCTGGGCGGTTTGCCTGGCGTAGTCGATGGCATCGCTGGAGGTGATGGCGGAGCGGACCTGAGCGATGGTGCGGGCGGTGGCAGTGGTTGCCGTAAGCTCGCTGCTGATGCTCTGAATCATGGCGAGCATCGGCTGCTTCTGGCTGGCGGGTGCGGTGCTCAGATAATGGATGAGCGGCAACGTGAGTTTGCCCTTGACCAGATCACGGCCAAGCGATTTGCCTACCGTTTTTTCTTCACCCACCAAGTCGAGCAGATCATCGACGACCTGAAAAGCAGTGCCCACCTTTTCACCGTATTGATAGAGCAACTGGCCGATGGTGGCGTCGGCTTCATCGTGAAGGACTGCGCCGAGTTTGCAGCAGCCGCCGGTGAGGCTGGCGGTCTTGCGGCGAATGATTTCGAAATACGTACCTTCATCGAGCAGCCAATTGTTGCGATTGGCCAGTTGCAGAAGTTCACCTTCGCAGACGGTGTTGGTTGCATCGGCGATCATGCGGCTGATGGCGGGCTGATCGATGCTGCTGCACAGGTGATAAGCGTGGCTGATCATGTAGTCGCCGAGCATCACGGCTGCTTCGTTGCCGTTGAGTGCGTTGACGGTGGTGCCTTGTCTTCGCACCTCGGCTTCATCGAGAATGTCATCGTGTACCAGCGTGGCCATGTGTACCATCTCGACGACGGTGGCGATGATGCGGTGAGCGTGATTGAGAGCATCGGGGCGAAGGGCATCGAAGGCGTGGCTGCTGCCGTTGCCATGACCATGACCATGGCCATGACCGTTGCCGTTGGAACGCAGCATCTGCGCAGCGGGACCGGTGGCCAGGCCGCTGACGAGCACGAGCATGGGGCGCAGCATCTTGCCGCGGTAGCGTTCGACATGGGTGACCAGATCGTTGACACAGGGCAGATCGCTCAGCAGCTCGGCAGCGAAATGGCTTTCCACTTCCGCCAGCTCAACTGACAAGCGTTCCTGAATTCCGCGATCCTGTCCTACAACCAGCAGCATAAGGTTCCAGCCTTTTTTCGCTGTGCCCGCAAGCATCGGCTTGGCAAAAAGCAACAGGTCGCAGGATTCTACGCCATAACGGTGATGTTGTCCCATGCCGCTTTGTAGCCGTAGCGTGCTCGCTGTGCGTGCTTGATACGCTGCGCAGCGAGGACGCTGCGGCTATGACATAGCACGCTCTTCACTCATTCGCGTCACACCTTAAAATCAACTAAAATGACGGGCCTTGCTTGGATGCAATAATGCCCGCTGAAGGAACGCAAAAGACCCATGGCCCAAACCCCAGATAACACTGAAAACACCGACGAAAACAGCCCCGCTGCCCAGGCTGGCGATGGCGCGGGCGATGGCGCTAATATGCTGCCCCCCACCGGCAGCGATGCAGCGCCCGATGGTGCAGGTCCAGGTGGCGGCTCGGGCGGCAATCCCGGCGGCGGTTTCGTCGATCACGCCATCGAACGCGAACTGGCCGACAGCTATCTCACTTATGCCATGTCCACCATTGTGGACCGCGCGCTGCCTGATGTGCGCGATGGTCTTAAGCCTTCGCAGCGCCGCATTCTCGTGGCCATGAATGATCTGAATCTCTCGCCCGGCCGAAAGCACTCCAAGTGCGCAGGCATCGTCGGCGAGACGATGAAAAAATATCACCCGCACGGCGACGGCGCGATCTACCCCACCCTCGTCAACATGGCGCAGGAGTGGAAGTTCCGCTGCCTGCTCATCGACAAGCAAGGCAACTTCGGCTCGCTCGATCCCGATCCGCCGGCAGCCATGCGTTACACCGAAGCACGCCTGCATCATCACGCGATGGAGATGCTCGAAGATCTGAAACTTGAGACGGTGAAGTGGCAGCCCAACTTTGACGAGAGCTGCGATGAGCCGACGGTACTGCCCGCAAAGTTTCCGAACTTGCTGGTCAATGGTTCGACAGGCATCGCAGTCGGCATGGCCAGTTCGATGGCGCCGCACAACCTGGGCGAAATCTGCGATGCGATCAATGCGACCATCGATAAGCCGGAGATCGAACTGCACGAACTCATGAAGATCGTGCCCGGCCCCGACTTCCCGACAGGCGGCATCATCTGCGGCCGCGCCGGCATCGTGCAGGCTTATGCCACCGGGCGTGGCCGCATCACTGTGCGCGCCAAGATCGAACACGAAACCACCAAGAGCGGCCGCAACCTGCTGGTCGTCAAACAGATTCCCTATCAGGTCTCGAAGAACGATTCGATCATCGACAAGATCGTTGACCTGCGCAAGAACGACAAGATCAGCGATGTCAGCAACATGACCGATGAGTCCTCCAACCGCAGCGGCATGCGGCTGGTGATCGAACTGAAAAAAGGCGCGGACCCGGTCGTCGTCGAGAATCAGCTTTATCAGATGACGCCGTTGCAATCGACGTTCAGCATCATGAACATCGCGCTGGTCAATGGTCAGCCGCGCACGCTGAGCCTCAAGGAACTGATCGAGTGCTACATCGATCACCGCATCGAGATTGTGCGCAACCGCACGCTCTATCGCCTCAAGAAAGCACAGCAAGAAGCGCACAAAATCGAAGGCCTGATCTATGCGGTCTGCGATATCGATGAGATCATCAAGCTCATCCGCTCTTCGCGCACTCGTGATGAAGCGATCCAAAAGCTCATGGCGCGCGGCTTCCGCATTCCTGCGGATCATCCTTTTGCTGCGAAGATTCCCGAGCGGCTCAAGAAAGTCTCGGCTGAAAATGACATTCGCCTTTCAATGGTGCAAGCCGAGGCAATTGGTCGCTTGCAACTGATTCAACTCGTCGGCTTGGAAATTGAAAAGCTGGTTGAAAATTACAAGACGCTGCTGACCGAGATCGAAGAATACGAATCGATTCTGGGCAGCCATCAGCGCGTGCTCACCATCATCAAGGATGAAGTGAGTGAGCTCAAGCGTAAGTATGCTGATGAGCGCCGCTCGCAGTTTGACCTCAACGAAGTCGAAGCATTCGACATGGGTGCGCTGACGCCGGTGCAGCAGGTCGTGGTGACCATTTCGCACACGGGTTACGTCAAGCGAGCCGTCACCACCGACTTCCGCACGCAAGGCCGAGGCGGGCGCGGCGTCATCGGCGCTGACACCAAGGATGACGATTTCACGGAACAAGTCTTCGTCGCCTCCACGCATGATGATCTGCTCTGCTTCACCAACACCGGCCGCGTGTACAAGATCAAGGTCTATGAAATTCCCGAAGGCTCACGCACCAGTCGCGGCCGCGCTGTCGTCAATCTTCTTGAGCTCAAAGAAGGCGAGCGCGTCTGCTCCTTCATGCCCATTGAAGATTTTGAAAAGGAAGAAGCGTTCCTCGTCTTCGCCTCGGCAGCAGGCATTATCAAGCGCACCGCACTGAAGGATTATCGCAACGTCAATAAGAGCGGCATCATTGCCGTGGGCCTGCGCGAAGATGACACGCTCATCGGTGTCTGCTGGACGCATGGCAGCGACCATATTTTGCTGGGCACACGTCAAGGCCAGGCGATTCGCTTTCATGAAGATGATGCCCGTGCGATGGGCCGTGGGGCGAGTGGCGTCAAAGGCATTGATCTGAGTGAAGGCGACAACGTCGTCGGCATGGTGCGATGCACGCCTGATGACAAGCACGATCTGCTCACCGTCACCACCAAAGGCTACGGCAAGCGCACCCCGCTCGAAGAATATCTGGTTCGCAGTGAAGATGGCTCCACGCGTGTACAAAACCGTGGCGGCAAAGGTCGCATCGGCATGGCGCTCAGTGACAAAAACGGCGAAGTCGTCGCCCTGCTCGCTGTCGAACCGAGCGATGATCTCATGCTCATCTCCACCGGCGGCATGATCGTTCGCATCAACGCTGACACCGTCCGCCAGTGCGGTAGGTCCACGCAAGGCGTCCGCGTCATCAAGATCAAAGAAGATGACACCCTCGCCAGCGTCGCCCGTATCGCCGACGAAGGCAAAGCCGCTGATGCAGCAGTTATTGCACCAGAAAATGCCGAACTTGATGCCACTGATGTCGTTGATGAAATCGCAGAAGACGACACTCAGCAAGACACACCCTCAACCGACAACCCCCCTGCCGAATAATCTGATTCACGACAGCGTCCACTCGGCTTTGAATTTTTCGCTTTTTCGCTTTTTCGCTTTTCCCCGAGGTCCCCCATGCCTGTTGAAGAATGGTCCGACAAAATCTGGCTCGTCCAGCTCGATGAGGAACCTGCGCTGAGCGAAGACCTCATGCAGGTCAAGGATAAAGCTCACGCCGCGACCAACATGCCAGATATCGTGCTCGATTTCGCTGCTGTCAATCACATGAACAGCTCCAATCTCTCGCAGCTTCTTCGCCTGCGCAAAGAAGCGATTGATCGCGATTCCAAGCTTCGCATTGCAGGCCTCACCGATGCGCTCTGGGCCGTGTTTCTCACCACAGGCCTCGACAAAGTTTTTGAATTCGCACAGAACGTACCGCTAGCTCTGGCAGGACTTCAGATCGAAGATGGCGAAGCGGACGACGAGGAATGACCGACGCACGCACGCGCCCATCGCTTTCCCTTTCCTCACCAGCCAAGGTCAACCTCGCGCTCTGCGTCGGCTCACCCGATGAGCGAGGCATGCACCCGATTGCCAGTTGGATGGTTGCCGTCAATTTTGCCGACTCTCTCAAACTCACTCAAATCACCGGCAACGAAAGCAATTTCATCATCGAGTTCGATACCGATGAATCGACGGGTGAGCCTGTCGGCGTTGTCGATTGGCCCATCGAAAAAGATTTGTGCTACCGCGCTCATGCGCTGCTTCAGGAGCACGTGAAGCGTTACTTGCCGGTGGAGCTGAATCTCTTCAAGCGCATTCCCGCCGGGGCTGGACTTGGCGGCGGATCAGGCAACGCGGCGCAGACACTGGTCGCTCTGGATCGCCTTTTTGATCTTCATGTGCATCCGCAAGACCTGATGGAAATCAGTCAGCAGCTTGGCAGCGATGTCGCGTTTGGTCTGGGCGTATCGCGTGGTATTCCCTCAGCGATTGTCACCGGGTTTGGCGAAGAGCTGACACCCGCGCCGCGCAAAGGCACGCTTGATCTCGTACTGATTCTGCCGCCTTTTGGCTGTCCGACGGGGCCGGTGTACAAGGCGTTTGATCAGCTTCATGGCTTCGTGCCCAGTGAAGAACCTGTGAAAGAAGTCGAGCTTGGCCGGGTCAGATCGCTCACTTCTGCGATCACGATTCCGCAGGATGGCCCGTTCAACGATCTGGCGGAGCCGGCATGCATCACGCAGCCGCAGCTTCGCGAAGTCAAAGCCAAGCTCGAAGCTGCACTGAGCCTGCCGGTACACATCACCGGCTCGGGGTCAACGCTCTTTGTCATCGCCCCCAGCGCGCTCACCGCCAAAGTCCTGGCCCGCAAAGTCACCGCGACCACCGGCCTTCGAGCGCTGGCCACGCGAACGATGTGAGGTGATTGTTGACCTAATCGTGTGGCGCTGGCAGGCCGGCGCTTTGGACGGTTTGCCAGTGGCGATCAAGTGAAAGCTCATAAACACCACTGGCAAACCGCTCAAAGCAGCGGCCAGCCAGTGCCACACAGAATCGCGCGATCCTGCTCACCACTGAATCGTCATCGTCTTTTCCGAAGGCTTCACGCCTTTGAATTCCTTATCGCCGGGCTTGTCGGTGCCGATGCGAATGGTGTGCGCACCGGTCGAAAACACTTTGGGCTTGAAGGTGTTGCCGCTGATGCGAAGGGTGTAAACAATTTCGCCGGTGGCTTCTTCGACGATCTGCACCACGGGATTTGCGATGCCTTTGAACTCAAGCGTCGGCAGATAAGCGACGGCTTTGCGTCCGTAGTTGTCCAGTTGATCGACGGTGATGGGCCAGCCGGCAAACTGCTTCGCATCAGGCTTGGTCACATCAGTAAAGCGCGACCAGCATTCGTTCATGATCGTTCGCGTCTTGCGATTGAACTTCACCAGTGCGTATCCCGCACCTGCATCCTGCGAGGTTTCAGGATTGGCGTAAGCCAACATCGTGACGTGATTGTTGAAGCCATCGAGGTAATCACCAGTGAAAGGGAGCGGGCTTTGGGGATCGCGATTTTTTCCGGCGCCTTCGCTGGGCCACCACCAACGGGAGTAGATGGTGTTGACGATGGCGGGACTGCAAAATGAATAGATCGAATCGCGGTAGTCATCGACGCCTTGATGAATGAAGGTGGCGATGTGCTGATCGCCAGCGAGGTGAATGGCGAAGGCTTTGCGCAGTTCGCGCAGGGCTTCGTTGCGACCCGCTTGAGGCCAGCCGTTGCTGTCGAGGTCGGCGTGCAGACGATTCTTGATGGAGCCGTGCAGATGAGCACCGCCGCAGAAAATGGTTTGCGAAAGGACGCACTTGATATCGCTGCCGGTCCAGTCCTGTGCCCAGGCGCGGATGAACTTGAGTTGCCTTTCGCCAAGGAGCACCAGGCCTTTGACATCAATTGAAGCGGGATCGTATTGAGGATCGTTGATGTGATCGGGGCGCGGGCCCATCTTGGGAATCTTGCCATCGGGGCCTGATTTGAACTTGCGATCTTCGAGGATGGCGAAGTCGATGCCGCCCAGAGTGAGCGAGGTGTAGTACACGTTGATGCCGCGTTCGATGGGCGTGGGGTCGTAAGCGTCGGGCAGGTGCGATGTCTGGCATCGCTCGACCATCTTGACGTATTCGACAGGCATGTAGTATCCGCCGTCGGCACCATCACCGCGCTCAGAGAGTTTGCCGTTTTCGCCCCAGAGGTTGGGGTGGCCGACATCGTGGTCATCGGGGATGGTGATGGTCGGGCGATCGCGCATGATCTCGCCGAACTGTTTGCCGAAGTTGAGCCAGGCTGCGGTGTGATCGCGGTGGTCATAAACCTGATCGCCCGCGAAGAAAAGCAGATCGGGATCCTGAGCTTTGAGATTGCGAATGAAACTGTCACGGTCGCCTCGGTCTTTGCTGGAGTTGCAAGAGAGCGAAGCGACCGTGATGGTTTCCTTGTCAATGGGATCGCGGCGGATGAGTCCCTCAAATGCGGCCTTTTCCCCGTGTAATACGCGGTATTTCACGTTCTTGGTCATGTCCCAGTTTTCAACGCGAAAGGTGGCGGCCCAGCCCATGTCATGGGCCTTGGCAGTGGCGATCTGTTTCCATGAGCCGCCCTCTTGCTGCGCTTCGAGTCGAACATCGCGCGTCTCATCGGGGTAGAGCGGATAAAGCTGGGCGGTGAGTTTAAGGATGTTTCGGTGAACGGTGTAAAGACAAAATCCGATGACCTTGTCGCGCTCGACTTTCAGATTCAGCCAGGGCTGCTTGGGTTCTTGTTTCCACCAGTCGCCTGTGCCGGTCATATCGTTGCCGTTGCCGAAGGCTCCGCGATAAGGCGCAGGAGCTGCGATGATTGCCGGTACGACGATTGCTGCTGTTTGCGAGAGCGTCGTTTCGCCTTTGAGCCAGGCCTGCATTTCCTTGGCGGAGAGAGCGCCCAGATACATGCGGACATGTTGCAGTTCACCTTTGAGCGCGTTGGCGGAATACTCGCCGACAAACGAATCCGCATCTTCACCAATCGAAACGCCTTCTGATGGTGTGCGTGCGACCGCTCGGCCTTCCTCTTTGGCGACTTCCTTGCCGTTGATAAATAGACGAAGCACTTCCTTTTCATCGAGCACGCCGGCGATGTGCGTCCAGCCGCTCGCCTTGATCTTTTCCTTGCCTGCAATCTCCGTGACATCGCCATCACCATCACTGCGCACGGCCAGATGAGGCAAACCATTCTTGATGAAGAGCGAAGCGCCCAGTGAGCCGCCGCCTTGCGCGAAGATCACGCCATCACCCGCTGCCTTGACGCTCGCGCCGATGGCGAAGGGCCGACCGCCAATGGCAGGCTTTTCCTTGGGCTGCACGCCGCTGGTGCCATCGAGCACCATCGGCTTCTGTTGTGCAGCAGTGAGGATCATTTCCAAATCGTGCGCCTTGACGCCCTTGCCTTTGCCCGCCGGTTGTTTCTTGGGCGTCTTGTTTTTCGCATCGCCGGGTGCAGCCGTGTGTGGCCCGGTGTCATCCACTTCTTTCTGCAAACGGGTCAGTTCCTGTTTCAGATCGGTGACGACCGTCGAGTAGGAAGAATCGTCATAGACGCTCTTCATCTCCTGCGGATCATTTTTAAGATCGAACAGTTCCCACTCATCGGTCTGGTAGTAGTGAATGAGTTTGTAGCGATCGGTGCGAACGCCATAGTGCCTGGCCACCGAGTGTACGCCGGGGAATTCGTAGTAGTGGTAGTAGAACGATTTTCGCCAGTCGTTTGGTGTCTGACCTTTGAGCACCGGCACGAGGCTCTTGCCTTGCATGTCAGAGGGAATCTTGGCACCGGCGACTTCGAGGAAGGTCTCAGCGAAGTCGATGTTGGAGACGATGTCCTTGTTGACACTGCCAGGCTTGACGACGCCGGGCCAGCGCACCATCAGCGGTGTGCGCAGCGATTCTTCATACATCCAGCGCTTGTCAAACCAGCCATGCTCGCCCAGATAAAAGCCCTGATCGGAGGAGTAAATCACAATCGTGTTTTTGGACAAGCCTGATTCATCGAGATAATCCAGCAGGCGGCCGACGTTCTCATCCACCGCCTGCACACAGCGCAGGTAATCCTTCATGTAGCGCTGATATTTCCAGCGCACCAGTTCCTTGCCGGTGAGTTTGTCAGCCTGAAATTTTTCTTTGATCGGGTCGTAGTAGGCTTTCCAGAGCTTGAGCTGCTCAGGTGTCATGTTGTTAGGCTCGACCATCTTCAGGTCGTGAGCGGTCATTGTTTTTTCGATGGACATGTCTTGATTGCGAGCGGGGCTGGCGCGATTTTTGTAATCATCAAACAGCGTGTCAGGCTCGGGGATGTCCGCATCATCGAACATTGTGTAGTGGCGCGGGTGCGGATCCCAGTTGCGGTGCGGGGCCTTGTGCTGGAAGAAGAGCATGAACGGCTTCTCGGGATCGCGCTGCTCTTTGAGCCACTTGAGCGAGAGGTCGCCGATGATGTCGGTGGTGTAGCCTTCGTGATTGATGCGCTGGCCGTTGCGAATCATCGGCGGGTTCCAGTAGGGTCCCTGCCCGATGAGAATCTCCCAGAAATCAAAGCCAGTCGGATCGGTTTCGAGATGCCACTTGCCGATCATCGCGGTCTGGTAGCCCGCCTGCTGGAGAAGTTTCGGGAAGGTCTGCTGCGAACCATCGAAGCGGTTGCCGTTGCGGAAGAAGCCGTTCTTGTGGCTGTATTTGCCGGTGAGAATAGCAGCACGCGAAGGGCCGCAGATGGAGTTGTTGACCACGCACACATCGAAGCGCATGCCCTGCTGCGCGATGCGATCGAGATTGGGTGTCTTGTTGATCTTGCTGCCGTAGGCGCTGATGGCCTGGAAGGCGTGATCATCACTGAAGATCATGACGATGTTGGGCCGAGTCGCTGGGGCAGCGGCAGCGATCGCCTGACCAGCCACGACCGACAGCAGGGCCATGATGAGAAGTGCGAGGTGAACAGGTTTCATGGAAATCTCCAATGCGTTTCAAATGACAGTCGAACTGATCAGGACATACTGGGGGGACAAAGAAAAAGCAATTGGCTAGTAGGCATTGGGCAATGATCAATCGCTATCGATGGAACCACAAAGTTAACCAATCTCATTTCATTCATCGCTCGCCGTGGTTGCAAGCTCTCATTCATAATCCCACTTGAGAATCCACGGATCCTGCGTCTGCTTTTCCAACTGCTTCAGACGCGTCTGCATGCGCAGCAGTGTGTCCTTAAACTCGGGCTTCTCCGCGAGATTGTCAATCTCATCGGGATCCTTCTCCAGATCGTAAAGCTCGAACTTCGCACGATGCAGGTAAGCCTCCACGGTGCGCTTGCCGTAAAGCGAAGCCTGTTTGGTGATCACACTCTGCCAGGTGGGCGACTCCCACAAATCGGAAGCAAACGGATAATCCAATTTCCACGCGATGTTCCACATCAGCTTGTACCGCTCTTCGCGCAGCACACGCATCGGATAGTACATGGTGATCTCGTGGAACGTATGCGATGCGAGTACTTCATTAAAGCCTTTCGCCTTGACATCGTCCGCCAGTGCCATGAATGATTTGCCGTGGAATTTGACGTTTTCTTTAGGCGTGACTTTGGCGAAGTCCAGAATCGAAGGGGCCAGATCAACCCACGAGATCATCGCACTCGACCGGCTGCCGCGCTCTTTCTGCTGCGGAAAACGCATGATCGCAGGCAGGCACATGCCAGGCTCATAGAGCGTGGTCTTGGAGCCGGGGAAGGCGATGCCGTTGTCGCTGATAAAGATGATCAGCGTGTTTTCGTACTGCCCGGTTTCTTTAAGTATGTCGATGAGTCTGCCCACGCCTTGATCCACGCGATTCACCGCCTGGTAATACTGCGCCAGCTCAGCGCGGCACTCGGGCGTGTCCGGCAGAAACGGAGGCACCACCATGTCAGCCGGCTTGAAAGTTTCCGTCTTGATGCCGGGATAGTCCGGCTGACCCGTAGGCTTGTTGCCAAAGCGATCGGGCTTGTGAGGCAGCTCATTTGCAAAGCCGCCGCCGCGATGCGGATCACTCGTGCAGTAATAAAGAAAGAACGGCTCGCTCGCCTTTTTGCTATCGCCTTCACCAGCCGCAATAAACTTGCGGCAGTTGTCCGCCATCTCCACCGGGCTGCGGCTGTTGCCTTTGAGCGCTTCGTCGAAGGCATAAACCTCTTCCGGTGCCACGTGAAACTTACCGATTCTTGCCGTGCGGTAGCCGCCCGCTTTGAGCAGCACCGGCAGCGACTGCACATTCTCCTTGGTCGAAAACTTGTGATAGCTGTGCTCGTGGCCGTACTGGCCGTTGGCGTGATTGTGCAGACCCGTGAGAATCACCGAACGGCTGGCGCTGCAACTGGCGGTGGTGCAAAACGCACGGTCAAACGTGATGCCTTCACGCGCCAGTTCATCAAGGCGAGGCGTGCGGGCCACCTTGTCGCCGTAGGCGCCCAGCGTCTTGCCCATGTCATCGACGACAATCACGACGACATTGCGAGGAGCATCGGCCGCCTGCGAAGTACCGCTGAGAATATGAATCAAACAGAACCACGCAATAACGAACGATAGGATCGTTCGCTGGATACCCTGAATCATGGCGAGCCTTTCGGAGAGAACCGGATGCATCTCTAACCAACCGAACATCATAACGTTTAGGCTTGAAACCCAATCGGCCGAAGATACAACGGAACACGGAGCAAATGGTTCGCTGCCAGTGCCACACGAACAGGAATCCAATCGTCGGCAACCCTCCCCGCTTTTTCGATAACATAAACCACCCATGCATATTCAGGACATTCTCAATCAAGCTCAGACGACCTGCTCGTTCGAGTTTTTTCCGCCCAAGACTGCACAAGGTGCAGAGGCTCTCTTCGAGAACATCACGCAGCTTGAAGCGCTCAAGCCCGCGTTTGTTTCCGTGACCTACGGTGCTGGCGGCTCCACGCGCGAGATGACGCATGATCTGGTGGTGCGCATCAAGCAGACGACCACGCTCGATCCCATTCCGCACCTGACCTGCGTCTGTCATCAGGAGAGCGACATCAATGACATCCTTGAGCGCTATGCGACGGCAGGCGTGAGCAACATTCTTGCTTTGGGCGGTGATCCGCCGCGCGAACGGGGTGACTGGGATCGCAGCGCGGATGCGTTTCGTCATGCAGCGGACCTGGTCCGTTTTATTCGCAAGTTCAACGAACAAGGCCGCCACGCTGACAAGCGCGGCTTTGGCATCGGCGTCGCAGGATTTCCCGAAGGGCACCCGGCCACGCCCAATCGCCTCGTCGAAATGGATCATCTCAAAGCGAAGATCGATGCCGGTGCGGATTACATCTGCACGCAGCTATTCTTTGACAACCGCGACTTCTACGACTTTCGCGAACGATGCGAATTGGCATCGATCAAGGTGCCGATATTGGCGGGCATCATGCCGGTGGGTTCGATCAGCGGCATGAAGCGCATGGCCGAGCTTGCCGCCGGTGCGCGCTTCCCTGCTTCGCTGCTCAAGGCGCTGCACCGCGCTGGTGATGATGCCAAAGCTGTCGAACGCGTCGGGCTGCACTGGGCCACCGAGCAGTGCCGCGACCTGATCGATCATCAGGTGCGTGGCATTCACTTCTACACGCTTAACAAGAGCGATGGCACGCGGCAGATTTATCAAAGCCTGGGCCTGCGCGACAGCGATGGGCTGCGGTGAATCATCGCAATGAAACTTCGCTTCAATCTTCATAGGCAATGAAATGAAGGTGGTCATCCCTGCACGTGCGAGGCTGGCCACCTTCATTCGATCTAAAGAGATGTTCAACTCACCTCCAACACCTGCACGATGTACGCGGGAATATGACTGATCTGAAGGCCGCTGGTCACTCCGTCGTCCAGCAACACCTGGCAGGGAATCCGATCAGTCACAAGATCTGACGAGAAGTGTGAGCAAGTGTAAATTGAACTGCACGAAGGGATCGGCGAACTCTCGATCGCGAAAACCTTGCGCCAGAGGTGTGCTTTGATTGTTGAGTTCATTGCATGGAGGAATAAAGGTGTGCGAGGTTCATAACCTTCATTTGCGCGCCCCGACGCGCGGCGTGGCCGCAGCGGCTGTGATGCACAAGCCCGCCCCTTGCCTTTGCTTCCACATCGGGCGAGAATGGCCCGCGTGAAAATTGACCTTCGAAATCGCCAGCGACAAAGGTTGTTCCAGATCGTCGTTGATCCCAAGGATCCTCCTTCGGTAGCGCGGCCGTCATCCGCCCGTACCAGCGCCGCCACCACCGACAATGTGACGGCCACGCCCAAGGAAGTCTATCTCGAATGGGATGGCGCTTTCGACGATCAGCACCATCTTCGCCGCTGCCCGGCTTGTGGCTGCCGTGAGCTTTTCGCAAGGCGGGATTTTCCGCAGGTCACCGGCTTTGTCATCGTCGTCGCTGCTGCTGTCTGTGCGACCGCTCTCTTTGGTGCCAATGAAGTGATATGGGGGCTGGTGCTGCTGGGGCTGGTCGCGGTGATTGATGCGATTATTTTTCTCTTCGCCGGCAGGTGTCTGGTCTGCTACCGCTGCCGCAGCGAGTTTCGTCAAACCCCGATCAAGCCGGATCATCCGGGCTGGGAACTGGCGACGGGAGAGAAGTATCGTCAGGAGACAGGGGCGGGAACAGGAGCAGGAACAGTGGAAAGAGGTCAGAAGTCAGAGGTCAGAGATCAGTAAAGGCAGAGATCAGAAGTCAGTGAAGACAGAGAGCAAGGGGAAATCTGAAACTCGAATTATTTCTCGAACCCCGACGGTTCGCCCCCGGAGAAAACCTCACCATCGGGCTTGTATTCATTCTGCACCTGCCACTGCTCCTGCACCTGCCTCTGCTCCTGCACCTGCCACTGCCACTGCCCTTCTCACTTCACTGGCGTCAGGCGCAGGTTGCGATATTCCATCTGGCCGCGATCAGCTTCCAGACCAATGGAGCCAGTCTCGGGCAGCTTGAGTGCTGCTTCGAGCACTTCGCCGTTGCAGGTGCAATGAGCGACGTTGTCCTTCACGATCACGATGATCTCATTCCAATCCTGTGGCTTGTATTTGGTGAGCGTCTTGTACGGCCCAGCCACCAGATAATCGCGCACCTGAAGCTGCGGGCCGCGCAGGAAGAGGCCGCTGTCAGCGTTGACAGCAGCGCGGAATTCCAATCGCAGTTCGAAGTCGCCGGGGAACTTGGCGGTGGTCCACATCTGGCGCAGGCCTTTGCCGGGGTTGACGACGATCATGCCATCCTTGGCGCAGTAGCGTTCATCGCTCGCTTCTGTTTTGCCGTCGAAAGCAGGGCCGGTCTTGTAGCCCCAGCCGGTGAGGTCTTTGCCGTTGAAAAGTTCGGTGACGTTTTTGTCGGTCTTGTCGGCCTTATCGCTCTTGCTCTCTTCCGCAAAAAGTGATCCACAGAAAAGTGCAGCGAGCAGCAGGAGCGATGAAGCGGTGAGTGTTCGTGACATGATGAAATCCTTCGGGGGATGAATGGGAACCTGAGGACGAGCCGGGATGATTGTATCGTTGAAGGCCAAGGCCATGCAGAGGAAGTACGAACACCAATGCCACAATGGCGTGAGTGCAATGATTGCTCGTTCGCTCGCTGCCGTGGTAGGCTGTCGTACTGTGTTGTGTTGTTCCTATTCCGCAATCCACGTTATGTCCCACAGGAGATTTCTCATGTCACGCCTCGCCAGCCTTTTCGTTCTTATGTTTGCAACCGTTGCCTTCGCAGAAGATGCACCCAAGCCCACCGCACCCGAAGAGCCCAAGGACATGGTCCAACTCTTCAACGGCAAGGACCTCACCGGTTGGGAAGGCGACACTCGCCTCTGGTCCTTCAAAGAGGGCATCGTGCGCGGTGAAACCACCAAGGAAAATGTCGCCAAGGGCAACACCTTCCTCGTCTGGAAAGCGGGCGAACTCAAGGATTTTGAACTGCGCATTTCCTTCCGCATCAAGAGCGGCAACTCCGGCATCCAGTACCGCAGCAAGCTCCTGCCCGCCAAGGAAGACGCTCAGAACAAGTGGGTCGTCAGCGGCTACCAGGCGGAAGTCGAAAACACACCTGGCAAGGTCGGCTTTCTCTATCACGAAAAAGGCCGCGCTTATCTCTGCAACGTCGGCGAGAAAGTCGAAGTCGGTGAAAACGGCAAGCCCAATGTCGTGGGCAAACTCGGCGACAAAGCGGAGATCGGCAAGACCTACAAAGTGAGCGACTGGAACGACTACATCATCATCTGCAAAGGCAACCATATTCAGCATTACCTCAACGGATACCAGACCGTCGATCTGATCGACAACGACCCCAAAGGCCGCATGATGGAAGGCATCCTCGCCCTTCAGATTCACTCGGGCCCGCCGATGGTTGTGGAGTTCAAGGATGTGCGTCTGAAGCAGCTTGATAGCAAGTGAGCTGTCGTTCAATCAATCAACCAATCGAAAGCCCCGGCAAGCGCCGGGGTTTTTTTATGATCGAACGCCGGGCTAGGGGTTGCTCAATCAATGCGTCCCGCTATTCTGGCTGTCCCACTAGGATGTACATCCCTTGCCCAAGATTGGTTTACTTTCCGATTCCCATGGCCGCGCTCTGACGACGCGCCGAGCGGTGCAGATTCTGCTGGAAGCAGGCGCACAGGTTTTACTTCACATGGGCGACATCGGCTCGATGGAAGTGATCGACCAACTGGTCGTGCCCGCTGACGAATCCGGTAAGGCCATCGACGTGCATCTGGTGTTTGGCAATGTCGATTGGGATCGTCAGCCGATGGGCAGATACGCGCAGCATCTGGGCATCACTGTGTCCGATCCCGTCGGCACGCTCGACCTGCCTGCTGAAAACGCCAGCGAATCACCGCGGCAGCTCATCTTTCTGCATGGCGATGACACGCAGGCCATGGTCAGCGCTCTCGCCGCCAAGCCCGCCTACCTCTGCCATGGCCACAGCCACCAGGCACGCAACGATCGCGAAGGAGCGACCCGCATCATCAACCCCGGCGCCCTGTTTCGCGCACAGAATTACACCGTCGCTATTCTCGATACGGACAGCGATGAAGTCACTTTTTTCCCTGTGGAATAATTAGGTAGGGAGCTACACATGAAAAAGATTAAACGCCTGATCATCGCCGTCCTGCTACTGCTGGTCATCACCGTTGTCGTTGCGTTCATCTATATCGATTCCATCGCCAAAGCTGGCATCGAAAAAGGCGCGACCTATGCTCTGGGCGTTGACACCACGCTGGACAACATCAGCCTGGGCATCTTCTCGGGCAAGTTCGGCATGGACAAGCTTCACGTCAAAAATCCCAGCGGATTCACTTCGCCTCACTTCTTCGAACTTGGCCGGGGCGAAGTGGATGTCTCCATCGGGCAGCTCATGGGCGAGAAGGTGCAGGTCGTCCGCATCGCGTTCAAGGACATTGATGTCCACCTGGAAAAATTCAAGGGCAAGACCAACTACGACACCATCATGGAGAACCTGAAAAAGCTCGAATCCAAAGACGAAACAACCGTCAAACAGGAATCAGGCACCAGCAAGAAATTCGTCATCGACCTCATCGACATTCAAAACGTCAACGTCCATGTCAACCTCATGCCCGAGATCGGCGAGCTCACCAAACTCAGCATCAACATCCCCGCACTCACCCTCAAAGGCATCGGCTCTGACACCGAAGGCGGCGCGCTGCTCGCCGAGGTGAGCGATGTGATTCTCAAGGCGATCATCCAAGCGGTCATCGCCAAAGGCGGCCTGCCCGCTGACATGCTCGGCGACCTGCAAGGCCATCTCGCACAACTCGAAAACCTCGACAAAGTCGCCGTTGAAATGGCGGGCAAGGTCGTCGATGACGCGACCAAGAAAATCACCGGCGAACTCGACAAAGCCACCAAAGACCTGACGAAAGACCTGGGCAAAGACATCCTCAAAGACGGCGCGGGCGGCCTTCTCAAAGATAAAACAAAAGACATCGGCAAAGGCATCGGTGATATTTTTGGGAAAGACAAGAAGTGAGCGAACACTTGAGCCGAACACTTGAGCCGCGACTCAACGAGTCGCGGACGCCCAAGGCCTGATGGAGTGAGAATTGTTAAGTGATCCTGTGCAATAGGCTTTCCCGTTCATCGAACCTGCCCAAAAGACAAGGCGCGAAGGTTGCTCCTTCAGTCCGCTGACGTCCGCGACTCGTTGAGTCGCGGCTCATCACTTGCACTGATCTCTACGCATCTGCCGCCAGCAGCGCCGTCGGCTGCTTGCGCATCAGCCTTGCGATTGCTGGGGCTGCAGCACCCAGCGCCATGATGATGACGATCGCGCTGCCCCAGAGAACGACATCCCAGGGCAACTGCCAGCCGTAGGTCATGCCCACCAGGCGACGGTGAAACACTTGGCCCACGAGAGCGATCTGCACGCCCAGCGCAGTGCCCACGATGCATGCGACCAGCGCGATGACCAGCGTTTGCCCAGCGATGAGGCGACCGAGCATGCCCTTGTGGCCGCCGATGGCGCGGATGACGCCGTACTCGAAGCGGCGAGCATTGATCTCCGCCACGATGAGATTCGCCACACCAAAACTGGCGATGAGCAAACTCGACAGCGCCAGCGAACTGGCGACAGTCATCAGACGAATGGAGATCGCCTGAATCTTCTTGCGAATGACGCGGCTCGAATCAGCGCGCAGTTCACCGCGCGTGAGCGGCGAGAGTTTCTGCCGCAGATTTTCGAGCGTCGCCAGATCATCTGCCTCTTTCGCCAATGACATCAAGATGAGATCAGGCTTCTCGATATTGAAATAAGTCGCACCATCTTCAAGCGTGCCAAAGACAGTGCTCACCGAAGCCTCTGCATATTCCTGCCCGATACCAAAGTGAGCGACGGCAACATCGAGGCCCACCGCGCCGACGACGCCGGCAATCTCAAATTCCTGATCGCCTTGCGTGAACGTCTTGAGCGTGATCTTCGCGCCGACACCCATGCCATGTGCGATGAGATACTCCCGCCCCACCAGCACCGCCTTGCCTTGCGCAATGCGTTTGAGCGCCGATTCCTTATCGCCATCGAGCCATTCGATGTCAGTCATCTCTAAAAACTGATCCACATTCGAAGCAGCAAACAACGTGAACGGCGGCGTGATTGTGCGCACCCCAAAACTCACACCGCGCGTCTGCACCGGGATCGCCCGCACCGCACAGATGCGCGTCAGATTCTTGTCATCACGAATGATCTTCATCATCTCAGGCGATAAGCCATCGCTGGCCATGATGAACGCATCAGGCATCTTGATGGTGTTGAACCAACCATGTAGAAGGTTGCCGCCTTCGGTCCAGATGGCGACGAGCATGGCCAGCCCCATCATCAGCGCACCGGCGGTTAAGCCATGACGAAACGGCGTGGCCATCACGGTTTCATGCAGTAATACCCGTGGAATTCGCAGCACTTTCGCAATCACCGTCGTCAGCAGCGGCGCGAGAAATACCAGCACCGCCACGCAAATCAGGCAGTAACCAAAGAACGTCGCCCCCAACCCCCAAGGCAGATAAATCCAAAACGCCTGCTCTGCATCCTCCATCATCAGCAGCGTCATCGGCTCAAAGAGCACACACACGAGGCCCACGACCAGACACACCACCACGCCCCAGAAGCGCGGCTGCCTGGCCCTTGCCGCCAGCGCCTCAAGTGGCCGCACCCGCGTCGCCATAATGGCGGGATAGAGCGCACCGAGCAGACCCGCGACGATGGTGGCGATGATCGCCTGAATGATGCCTGGCAGATTGAAGATGAAACCAGAGGAAAGAATCTCCCGGTTCATCGTGTAGATGAAATAGGCCAGCGCGATGCCCAGCGGTGTGCCGATGATCGCGCCCAGCGCTGCGATGAAGCCGCCGGTGGCGACCTGCGATGCGCCGATGTGCAGGCGAGGCGTGCCGACGCAGCGCATGATCGCCAGTTCACGCGTACGCTCGGTGACTGCGGTGGTCAGTCCGGTGACGATGATGAACGCTGTCGAAAGGCAGACGAGCAGCGTCACGATTTGCCCGATGAGATTCGTCCACTTCACACCACGATTGATCCCCGCGCGAACATTGGCGGGCGGCTCGAAAATCGTATCGCGCGGCAGCTTCCACTCATGCTGCTTGATGAAGGCATCGATGCGTGCATCGTAAGCTCCCTCAGTGCCGCCCTCCTGCGCCGGAACAGCAGAGTGCGATGTTGCCGCATCACCGCCTTCCTTCAATTTGATCTCGATCTTCCGCAATTTGTTCGGATAGCCCGCGATGGTCTGCGCAGACTTGAGCGTGGTGATCACCCCCGGAAGTTGAAGCACGGTGAGCGGCGGCTGCTCGCTGATGCCTACGACCTTGAGCCGAGTCTCCTGCCATTCGATTTGCAGTTCATCGCCGACCTTCGCTTCCAGCGCCACCATCACCCGGCCGTCGATGACCGCTTCATCTTCATTTTCTATGTAACGCCCTTCTAGCAGTTTCACCGGGAAAAACAGGCGATCGTACTGCGGCTCAATACCGTGGACGACGACGATGACGTTCTTCTTAGTGCGTGAGAGTTCGAGATTGACGCCGCGCTGTTCGAGCCGCCCTGCGGCAAATTCAACTTCGGGAATGGTACGAATCTGTTCGAGCAGTTTGGCATCAAATCGCTGATAGCTGCGATGACGAACATGCAGATCGCCCGCGCCGGCTGCTGACTTCATCGACTCCGTGTAGGAGTGTTGCAACGTGCCAATGGTCACCGCCACCAGCACGCTGAGCACGGTCGCCAGCGTGACAGCGGTCACAAGCAGCGCGGTGCGTCCGGGCCTACCCGCCAAGTTGTTGGTAGCGAGATGCCACACCGATCGAATCAAGGCCGTTCACCTCAAAGTGTCCTTTGTTCTGACCATCTGCAATAACGAAGACGCGCTCACAGTGCGCCGCCGCCGCCGGTTCATGCGTGACCATCACAACAGTTATCTTCTGTTCCTGCGCCAGCGTGCCCAGAAGTTTCCAGAGCCTTTCGCTGTTAGCTGAATCGAGATTACCCGTCGGCTCATCCGCGAGCAGCACCGCAGGCTTAAAGAGCATGGCCCGTGCGATGGCGACGCGCTGCTGCTCGCCGCCTGACATGGCATCGGGTCGATGCTGCGCTCTGCCATCGATTTCCAGTGCGCTGAAAAGTTCATTGACGCGTGCATCGATCCAAGCTTTGGGTTTGCCATCGATCACTGCCGGGAGCGCTGCGTTTTGAAACGCGGTCATCGTGGAGATGAGATTGAATTTCTGAAAAACGATGCCGAGTCTGCCCCGGCGAAATTGCGTGAGTTTCGCATCACTGAGTTTTGAAAGGTCTTCGCCATCGACGATGACGCGACCGCTGTCTGGCCGATCCAGACCCGCTGCCAGATGAAGGAATGTGCTCTTGCCGCTGCCAGAGCGCCCCATCACCGCGAAGAAGCCAGGCTTATCAATGCGAAGGTCCAGGCCTCGCAAGGCTTGCACCTTCTGAGCACCCAACTGATACGACTTGTGCACTTGTTCAAGAGCGAGCATGAAAAGACCAACCGGTGAGACAACAAAACGGTTGCAACGATGGTGATGATAACCGGTTCAAGTAGGCGTGATGCAAGGAGCAGATTCCGTCGCCGCTTGCGGCGTAGCGCCATCAGCGCAGTGATCAACGATAAGAATCACTCATCACGAAGCGTCACCGCGCGCACCCGCATTTCGCGCAGCTCCTCGATCACGCCATGCTCCTTGGCCTTACTAAAAAAAAGACGCATCGCTGCAAGCTCGCGCGGGCTGATGGCGTACTTGAGCCAGTGCCCCAGATACTGCTGCGCCAGGTCATCGGGCCAGCCCAGACGCTTGGCGTGTTTCGCAACGATCGCCTCGATGCGGGTCGAGTTGGTCCGGCGCGTGGCATCAAGCAGCGCGGGCAAATCACCCAGCGATGAGCCTTGCCGGGTCATCCACACTGCAAAAACAAACGGCAGACCCGTGAGCTCTTTCCACGCTTCGCCCAGATCCATCTGATGTGGATACTCCCCATCACTGGGAGCACCCGTCACCACCTTGTCGCCAATGAGCAGCATGGTGTCAGGCGAAGTAACGATGCGATTCTCCGCAACGCGTTCACGTGCCTGATAGTCGATGAGCCTGGGCTTAATGTGATACAACTCCGCAAGCAGCACGCGCATCAGCGCGATACTCGTGTGGCTGTCGGTGTCGATGTAAACATCCTTGATATCACGCAGCGGCACACGGCTGTAAATTCGCACCGTCAGCGTCGGACCATCGCAGCCAATGCCCCCCACCGGCACCACCTCCAGCGGCACATGACTTCGCTGAAGATCGATCACCGGACAAAGCGAAATATCAACGCTGCCAGATTCCAGATCGGCGAGCAATCGACTGGGCACATCGAACTTCACCACCGGGTCCGGCTGATCTTCCAAGCCTTCGATAAGCGGACGGGCATTGAGAAAACTAACGCAACCAACACGACGAACAGTGGTGGCGGCGGCGGGGTTCTTGGTTGATAAAGCGTTGGCGCTCATGTTGTGCGATTATAGGTGAGTTCGCCCAGCGAACACCGTGCGGTGATTTGTCGCATTGCACATGACGCTCTTGGACCTTGACCAAACCCGCTCTACTCCCGAAGATTCCCCCGCATGAGTGACGCACTGAAAACACCTTCCGCACAGGTCCTGATTGTTGATGACGAAGTCGATCACGCTGAAGTCATGGCCGAGGCTTTACGCCGCATGGGCCACGTCTGCACGATAGTGCACGACTGGCCTTGCGCTGAAGAAGAACTCAAGCATGGCAACTTCGATCTAGTCGTCACCGACCTCGTGATGGACAGCGAGACCGATGGCCTCAAAGTTCTTGCCGCCGCCAGACAGCTTCAGCCCGGCGCGGAGACGATCATGGTCACCGCCCATGGCGATGTGCCCACCGCCAAGAGCGCGATCCGTGGCGGGGCTTATGACTTCATCGAGAAGCCCCTCGATCTGGAAGTCTTCCGCAATCTGTGCGACCGTGCGATTCAGACGGTGATGCTGCGTGCTTCCAACAGCGAGCTGCGCGAGCGCCTCGATGAGAAATTCGGTTTCGAAGGTGTCGTGGGCACTTCGTCACAAATGCGAAACCTGCTCACCATGATGCGCCAGTTCGCGCCGACGACCATGCCTGTGCTCATCACCGGCGAATCAGGCACCGGCAAGGAACTTATCGCCCAGGCCATCCACAACAACAGCAAGCGCGCCAAGCTTCGCTTCGTGCCGCTCAATTGTGCGGGTCTTAGCGAATCGATTCTGGAAGATGAACTTTTCGGTCACGTCAAAGGTGCCTTCACCGGCGCTGACCGTGAACGCGAAGGCCGATTCGAATTCGCTGACAACGGCACCCTCTTCCTCGATGAAGTGGGCGACATGCCGCTCGTCATGCAGGCGAAACTCCTGCGCGTTCTCGAGAGCGGCGAGGTGGTTCGCTTAGGTGCCAATGAAGCCAGGCATGTGAGTGTCCGCCTGATTTCTGCGACCAATCGCGATCTTCAGGAAGGCGTCAAAAAAGGCACGTTTCGTGAAGATTTGTTTTTCCGCCTCAAGGGTGTGGAACTGCATCTGCCAGCCTTGCGCGAAAGGCGCGAAGACATTCCGCTTTTGTGCCGGCACTTTGTGCAGACCTTTGCGCAGCAGATGGAGAAAGCCGTGCCTCACATCAGCGAAGATGCGCAGTTGGCATTGGTGCGATACAGTTGGCCGGGCAATGTGAGGCAGCTCATGAATGTCGTGCAAAATGCGACGGTACTGGCGGGCGATACGATCGAGCCACGCCATCTGCCGACGGAACTATTAGAGAGCGCTGCCGCTGGTGTGGATGAAGGCGGCTCCGTGCCCACCGGCCTGAGCCTCGAACAAATCGAAAAACAAGCGATTCGCAACACGCTGCGTCTATGCAACGGCAACCGCGAACAAGCCGCCAAAATGCTGGGCATCGGCGAACGCACGCTTTATCGCAAGCTCAAGGAATATGGCCTCAAGTAACGCTTTTTAGCGCACCGCATTCACATGGATCAACCCCTCGCATTTCGCATCGGCCACGGCTTCGATCTTCATCGGCTTGAGCCCGGCCACACGCTCATCGTCGGCGGCGTTGCCATCGAACACGATCGCGGCTGCGTCGCTCACTCCGATGGCGATGTCGTCTATCACGCTGTCGTCGATGCTGTACTCGGCGCGCTTGGGCAGGATG